>Ga0187844_10000847_pt1 | contig 23779 bp, 27 predicted proteins | sample SpaLakP09_SKY_50_FD_134517 | JGI IMG/M metagenome (GOLD analysis project Ga0187844, IMG submission 134517) | Oligotrophic lake water microbial communities from Sparkling Lake, Wisconsin, USA - SP09_SKY_50 | ecosystem: Environmental > Aquatic > Freshwater > Lake | place: USA: Sparkling Lake...
GAGGCCAGCCGCCGGCGCTGGATTGCCGAGCTCTCGCACGAGCTGCGCACGCCGCTGGCCGTGCTGCGCGGCGAGCTGGAGGCGCTGGCCGACGGCGTGCGCCCCCTGAACGCCAAGGCAGTCGCCTCGCTGCAGGAGGAGGTCAAGCGCCTGACCCGTCTGACCGAAGACTTCCACACCCTGGCCTGCTCGGATCTGCGCGCCCTGCCCTGCCGCTTTGCGCTGCTGCAGCCGGGCCCGCTGCTGCTCGATGCCGCGGCCCGCGTGCGCGAGCGCGCCCGGTCCGCCGGCCTGAGCCTGGACTGCGATCTGCCGCAAGACCTGCCCCCGGTGCGCTGGGATGTGGACCGCATCGCCCAACTGCTGGGCAATCTGCTGGAGAACAGCCTGCGCTACACCGACGCACCGGGCCGCATCCGCCTGAGCGCCCGGCTGCAGGGCGCGCAGCTGCTGATCATCGTCGATGACAGCGCGCCCGGTGTGCCTGCCGATGCGCTGCCGCTGCTGTTCGACCCGCTGTACCGCGTCGAGGGTTCGCGCAGCCGGGCCGGCGGCGGCAGCGGCCTGGGCCTGGCGATTGCCCAGGCGCTGGCGCACAGCCATGGCGGCCGGCTGCGGGCCGAGCCCTCGGCGCTGGGCGGCCTGCGGCTCGCGCTGTGGCTGCCGCTGGACGGCGAGGCCGCAATGAAATGATCGAAGCTCCACGCCACATCCTCGTCGTCGAGGACGAGCCCAAGATCGCCGCCCTGCTGTGCGACTACCTGCGCGCCGCCGGCTACGCTGCGAGCAGCCTGGCCGACGGCCTGCAGGCCCTGCAGGCCATACGCGCCCAGCCGCCGGCCGTGCTGCTTCTGGACGTGATGCTGCCCGGCATGGACGGGCTCGCGCTGTGCCGCGAGGTGCGCGCCTTCTCCGGCCTGCCCATCCTGATGATCAGCGCCCGGGTCGACGAGCTCGACCGCCTGCTGGGCCTGGAGCTGGGCGCCGACGACTATCTGTGCAAGCCCTTCAGCCCGCGCGAGGTGGTGGCCCGGGTGCGCGCCCTGCTGCGCCGCGCCGAGGGCCGGCTGACGGGAGCGGCCGCGCCCAGCCGCATCAACGTCGGCGGTTTTGCCATCGACGACGCCGGCCAGCGCCTGTACTGGGGCGAGCAGCCGCTGCCGCTGACACCACTGGAGTTCCGCCTGATGCGGCTGATGCTGAGCCACCCCGGCCGGGTATTTGCCCGCGCCCAGTTGCTGGAGCAGCTGCACGAGGACTTCCGTGACGTCAGCGACCGCGTCATCGACAGCCATGTGAAGAACATCCGCCGCAAGCTCGCCGGTCTGCAGCCGCCGCAAGACTGCATCAGCGCGGTCTATGGCCGCGGTTACCGGCTGGATCTGGCGGCCTCGTAGAATCGACCCGCCAGCCTTCACCGGCCGGCAGCGTTCTCAGGGCGGGGTGAAATTCCCCACCGGCGGTATCCGCGGGATTCGTCCCGCGGGAGCCCGCGAGCGCTCGGCACCCGTGTCACAACGAGCGCCGGGGTCAGCAGACCTGGTGCGATGCCAGGGCCGACGGTCACAGTCCGGATGAAAGAGAAACGCGAGTACCTCGGCCGCTGCATGCCCGACTCGAATTCGAGCCAGGGTGTGCGGCGGCTGCGTTGTCGCGCGCCCTGATTCTGACAATCCTGACCTTCAAGGAATCTCATGAATCAGATCCTCAGCAAGACCTCCTCCCCCACCGCCCCGGCGGCCCGCGTCGCCATCATCTGCGCCAGCTGGCACGGCGACATCGTCGGCCAGGCCCGCACCGCCATGCTGGCCGAACTCGAGCGAAGTCGATGGCCACTCAGCCAGATCGACCAGTTCGAGGTGCCCGGCGCCTTCGAGATACCGCTGCTGGCCAAGAAGCTGGCGCTGACCGGCCGCTATGAGGCCATCATCGCCTGCGCCTTTGTCGTCAACGGCGGCATCTACCGCCACGAGTTCGTGTCCAGCGCGGTGATAGACGGGCTGATGCGGGTGCAGCTCGACACCGAGGTGCCGGTGATGTCTGCGGTGCTGACGCCGCGTGACTTCCATGACCACGCAGACCATCAGCAGTTCTTCGCCGAGCACTTCGTCAAGAAGGGCGTCGAGGTGGTCAAGGCCTGCCTGGCGACTATGGAAGGACTGCGGGCCCTTCGGCCTTTGAGCGACAGCTAAGCCAACGGTGACAGCTTGCAACAGCGCACCGGCGCCGTCATCCAGTCCAGCCGCCGGGCGTTGTTGCTAAAGCCGAGGAAGCTTGGTACAAGCCCGTGAGGGGCGCCTCGCACGCGCCCTCTTTCAGAAACCCTGCTGGACCCCTCTATGCAAATTCCTCACCTGATGCGCCAAACCTGGGCCGCCTTCATGCTGATGCTGGTCATGGTGGCGTCGGCCACCGCCCAGCGCGGTGGCGATGACGGGGACTACCAGATCCTGCAGGCCCGCTACGGCACGGCCAACCGCAATATCGATGTCACCCAGCGGCTCAAGGAGTTGGCCAGCCAGGACCAGACCTTTCGCATCGACAACAACACCTTCGGCACCGACCCGGACTACGGCCATGTCAAGACGCTGCGCATCTTCGCCCGCGGCAAGAACGGCCAGACCCGCACCTTCGAATATGGCGAGGGCAGCTTTGTCGATGGCACCCAGTTCACCGGCTGGCGTGGCGGCAACTGGGGCCATGGCGGCTGGTCGGGTGGCTGGGGTGATGGGCCTGGCGGATCCGGTGGTGGCCACCACGGCAATGTCGGCGACGACGGCGACTACCAGATCCTGCAGGCGCGCTATGGCACGGCAAACCGCAATATCGACGTGACGCAGCGGCTGAAGGAACTGGCCAGCCAGGACCGGCGCTTTCGCATGGGCAATGACACCTTCGGCACCGACCCCGACCCGGGCCGCGTGAAAACGCTGCGCATCTTCGCCCGCGGCAAGAACGGCCAGAACCGCACCTTCGAATACACCGAGGGCAGCCATGTCGATGGCAGCCAGTTCACCGGCTGGGGTGGCGGCAACTGGGGCCAGGGCGGCTGGACTGGCGGCTGGGGTGGGGGTGGCAACAGCGGCGGCGGCAGTGGCTATGGCGGCCTGGAGATTCTCAGCGCCAGCTACGGCACCGGTGGGCGCAGCATCGACGTCACCGCACGGCTGCGCTCGCTGGTGCGCAACGACCGGCTGGAGGTCAAGGTGGACAACCGTATGGCCGGCTCAGACCCTGCACCCAACCGGCCCAAGTCGCTGAACGTGACCTACAGCGTTGGCGGCCGCAGCTACCAGACCCGCATCGACGAGAACGACCACCTGCGCATTCCTTGATCGCGGTCGCGTGACTCATTCCTGAGCACGCACCAGCCGCACCACCAGCCGGGTGGACTTGGGCACATCGGCACGGGCCTCGCAGGCCCCCAGATAGATGGCCCAGCCGAGCAGGAAGGTGGTGTTGCCGGCGTTCTCGGTGCTGCGGCCGCGCATCACATTGCCGTAGTTGTAGGGGTTCACCGACTCTGGGTTGACATTGACGGTGCTCGACCAATGCCAGTCGACCGGCGCCGCGGGGAACAGCGTCGCATCAAGCCCCGGCGGCTTGGCCGTCTTGTCCACCAGGCGGCGCAGCTCGTTGGCCCGCGGCAGCCGCCAGCGCAGCCCCTCGGCCTTGCTGCGGCCGGCGGCCAAGGCGCTGGCCTGGGCATGTGACATCAGCCGCGGCATACCGCCGCAGGTCTTGCCGTCCCACTGCATGCCCTCGACACAGCGCGCCCAGACCAGCTTGGCCCGCTCGTCGATGACATGAGCGCCGTCCTCCGACGGCTGCATCGCATTGGCGGCGGCCATCGCTGCCGCGCCGGCCAGGGCCAACACGGCGCCGACGCCAATGAGGAACGCTTCCGTTGCGGGCTTTTGCATCCGCCCATGCTAAGTGAAATCGCGGGCTTCAACGAAGCCAGGGGCGGCTTCGCGGTGTATCGTGCGCGGCAGCGAAGAACACGACCGGGAGGCCACTTTGAGCACTGCACCATCGATCTCTCGATATCCGATCGGCACTCCGGGCACCCCCTGGGGTGCGGCCGAAAAGGCCGCCTGGCTGAGCCGCCAGCGCTTGCAGCGCAGCTATGCCGAGGAGGTGCTTGAACCTCTCAAGACCGGCCTGCCCGCGCAGGCCGAGCTGATCCAGTACGGGGCGCTCGACTATGCGCGCCTAGGGCTGGGAAGCTATCCGCTGTATGCCGTGCGCAGCCGCACCTGGAACCCGGATCTGCCCGTGGTGCTGGTCACCGGCGGCGTGCACGGCTATGAGACCAGCGGTGTGCAAGGCGCGCTGCAATGGCTCCGGGATGAGTTCGGCCGCCATGCCGAGGCGGTCAATCTGTTGATGCTGCCCTGCATCAGCCCCTGGGGCTACGAGACCATCAACCGCTGGAATCCCGACGCGCTGGACCCGAACCGGCAATTCAAGCCGGCCAGCCCGGCCGCCGAAGCGGCGCTGGCCATGGCCTGCGTGGCCGCCCACGGCGCGCGGGTCGATCTGCACGTGGACCTGCACGAGACCACCGACACCGACAACAGCGAGTTCGGCCCCGCCAAGGCCGCACGCGACGGCAAGGCCAACGACCGGCACGCCATTCCCGACGGCTTCTACCTGGTGGGCGACACCGAACGGCCGGTGCCCGAGTTCCAGCGCGCGCTGATCGCCGCGGTGCGATGCGTGACCCGCATCGCAGAGGCCGACGGGCAGGGGCGCCTCATCGGCGAGACGCTGCAGCAGCCGGGCGTGATCAACTACCCCCAGCGTTCGCTCGGCCTGTGCGGCGCGATGACTGCCGCGCGCTTCGTGACCACCACCGAGGTCTATCCGGACAGCCCGACGGCGAGCCTAGCCCAGTGCAACGAGGCTCAGGGGGCGACGGTGACGGCGGCGATCGACTATCTGCGGCGCGGATGAGCGAGCCGGCCGCGTGACTCACGGCGCCGGCAGCAGCAAGCCCTCGTGCAGGGCGATCTGCTCCAGCGCCACCTCGAAGCGAGCGCGCGATTCGGCGGCAACCTGTCGCAGAAAGGCATGCAGCTCCCCGTCTGCGGCATTGGGCTGCGCGCACTCGGCACTGTAGCGCTCGAAGTGAGCCAGTTGCATCAGCAACTCGGCCACGTGGCGCGGGCATTCGCAGGCCACGGTGGATGAGCGGCTCGCAAACTCCACGAGCGCGGCATCGTTCCATCGACGCACGGGCTCGGTGGGCTGCGGCACTGCCAGCGTGCCGGCGTTCACCAGTGGCGCTGCCGTGGTGCCACCGAGTTGACGCAGCCATTGCGCGACCACGACGTCGGGCTGGGGCTCACGCAGCAGGGTGATGCCCACCACCGACAGTGATTCGCACAGGGCATCGGCCGCGAATCCGTAGAGCACGGCCGTTGGCAGGCCAGTCAGGTCCGGGGCGGCCGCCTCCAGCGCCGACAGCCAGCCAGCATGCAACTGCGGTTCGTGGAGCAGCAAGGCGTCGACATCAGCGCGCCTCAAGTCGGCTGCGGCTTGCGCGACAGTGTCGAAGGGGCCCAGCAACTGCACCGGCCTTCCCAGGCGTCTGTGCAGCGCAGGCCGCCGCAGGCGCGCGCCCAAGCCCGCACCGATGACGGCCAGACGCCAGGGCGGCAGCGCTGGGTATCCGCCCGCCTCCGGGCCCGAGCCCCGTCGCGCCAACGCCTGCGCTCCCGCATGGGTGGCGCCCACGCGCTGCAACTGGGCCATATCCAGACCGGCCAGGCTGCCAATCGCGTGGCCCAGCTCGGTGAGTTGCCTGATCAGGGCCAGGCGCCGCACATCCTCGTCGGCGTAAAGCCGCTGGCCGCTCGCCGACAACTTGGGCTGCGTCAGTGCATACCGCCGCTCCCAGACCCGCAAGGTCGCTACCGGCATGCGCAGCATGCGTGCGACGGCGCCACTGCGCCTGAGTGAGGCGTCGGCTGCGTCGGTCCTGGGCTCCGGCGACCGGGGTCGCTTCTTGTTCGAATCGGTCATTATCATCGCCAATGAAGCGCTTTTGACTCGAATTATAGATGGTCAATCCGAACATTGAAGCCGATATGAATCGCTGTTCGCGTAGCATGCAGCGATGCAAAAAGTGAAACTTGCCCCGGGCGCATCGACCGCCACCGGCACACATCGCGGCAACAAGGCAGGCTTGCCGAGCAAGCCCTGCGTGGCCTGCGGCTTGCCCATGAGCTGGCGCCGCCGCTGGGCCAGGACCTGGTCCGAGGTCAAATACTGCTCCGAGGCCTGCCGGCGCGGCAAGGCAGCCCATGGCTGAGCTGCGCTCGCTGATCGTCGTGCTGGGCGATCAGCTCGACCTCGACGCTGCCGCTTTCGACGGCTTCGACCCTCAACACGACGGAGTCTGGATGGCCGAGGTGGCTGAAGAGTCGACCCATGTGTGGTCCGGCAAGCAGCGCACGACGCTGTTCCTGTCCGCCATGCGTCATTTCGCACTCGCCCTGGAAGCGGCAGCCCGGCCCCTGCACTACACGCGGCTGGACGACGCCAACAACGCTGGCAGCCTCAGCGCACAACTGCAAGCCGACATCCTGCGGCTGCAGCCAGCCCGGCTGGTGATGACGGCACCGGGCGATTGGCGGGTCCTGCAGGCGATCAAGGCGGTGGCCGCCACCAACGGCCTGCCGCTGGACGTGCGCGAGGATAGGCATTTCTTCGTCACCGTACGCGAATTCGCGGCGCATGCCAAAGGCCGCAAGTCGCTGCGCATGGAGTACTTTTACCGGGAGCAGCGCAAGCGCCACCGGGTGTTGATGGGCGGCGACGGTGAATCTGACCAACCGATGGGCGGCCAGTGGAACTTTGACAGCGACAACCGCGAAGCCTTTGGCGCCGGGGGGCCGGGCTTCGTGCCGCCGCGTGCCTGCTTCGAGCCCGACAGGGTGACGAACGAGGTGATCGCGCTGGTCAACACCCGTTTTGCCGGGCATCCCGGCCGGCTCGACAGCTTCGCCTGGCCCGTCACACGCGAGCAGGCCCTGCAATCGCTGCGGGCCTTCATCGAGGACCGGCTGCCGCTGTTCGGGCGTTACCAGGACGCCCTCTGGCCCGGCGACCCCTGGCTCTATCACTCGCACATTTCCGCCGCGCTCAACCTGAAGCTGCTGAACCCGCGCGAAGTGGTGGCCGCGGCCGAGCTCGCCTTTCACAGCGGGCGGGCACCGTTGGCCAGCGTTGAAGGCTTCATTCGACAGATCCTCGGCTGGCGCGAGTACGTGCGCGGCATCTACTGGACCCAGATGCCGGCCTACGCGGAGCTCAACAGGCTCGACGCCCGGCACGACCTGCCGACCTGGTACTGGACCGGCGAGACCGATCTGGCCTGCCTGCGTGACGCCCTGGTCCAGACGCTGGAACAGGGCTATGCCAATCACATCCAGCGCCTGATGGTGACCGGGCTCTACGCGCTGATGCTTGGGGTGCGGCCGCAGCAGGTGCATGCCTGGTATCTGGCGGTGTATGTCGACGCAGTGGAATGGGTCGAATTGCCCAACACCGTTGGCATGAGCCAGTACGCGGACGGCGGGTTGATGGGCAGCAAGCCCTATGTGGCAACGGGCAAGTACATCCAGCGCATGAGCCCGCACTGCAGGGGCTGCCGCTACGACCCCGGGCATCGCACCGGCGATCGCGCGTGCCCGTTCACCACCTTGTACTGGGATTTCCTGATGCGCCACCAGGCCCTGCTGGAAAAAAACCCGCGCATGGCGCTGCAGGTGAAGAACCTGGCCCGCCTGAGCGACGCCGAACGGCTGGCCGTGAACGAACGGGCAGCGGCGATCCGCCGCAACGAGATCGGGTATGTGCAGACAGCATGAGACGGTGAGCACATGACAGGGCCAGCCGCCGTGGTCTGGTTCAAGCGCGATCTGCGGGTGCGCGACCATGCGCCGCTCGCAGAGGCCGTCTATTTCGAGCGCGCCGTCGGGCTGGTCGTGATCGAGCCGGAGTGGCTGGCCAGCCCCGAATGCGATCCGCGTCACGTCAGCTTCCTGCTGCGGTGCGTGGGCGAGCTGCAGCGCGACCTGGCCCGGCTGGGTCTGCCGCTGCGGGTACGCATAGGGTCGGCGATCGAGGTACTGGAGTCGTTGCGCCGAGAGTTCGGCTTCACGCATCTGCTCAGCCACGAAGAGACCGGCCCCGGCTGGAGCTATGCGCGCGACCTGGCGGTGGGCCGCTGGTGCCGGGCCAGCGGCGTGCGGTGGCAGGAGTGGCAGCAGACGGGCGTGGTGCGACGGCTGCGATCCCGCGCCGGCTGGGCGGCACAGTGGGCTCAGCGGATGAATGCATCCGAGGCGCCGGCAGCGAGCGGCTTCAAGGCCTTGCCAAGCATTCAAGCGGATGCCTTGCCAAGCCTGCGCGATCTGGGGCTGACGACGCCAGACGCACCACTGCCACCCGCTGGCGAGCGCGCCGCCTGGGCCACGCTGAACAGCTTCCTGGCCGGCCGGGGGCGAGACTACCGCCAGGCACTGTCGAGCCCCCTCACCGCCGCCGACGGATGCAGCCGGCTCAGCGCACACCTCGCCTTCGGCACGATCTCGATGCGCAGCGTCCACCAGGCCACCGAAGCCTGCATTGCCACCAGCGCCGACCGCAGCCTGACCTACGCCTTGCGCGGCTTTGCCAGCCGTCTGCGTTGGCACTGCCACTTCATGCAGAAACTGGAGGATGAGCCGGCCATCGAATGGCGCAATGTGGCACGCTCGGTCGATGGACTGCGTCCCGGCGACGGCGTGAACGAACAAGCGATGGCCCAGGAACGGCTCGACGCCTGGACCGAAGGCCGCACCGGCTACCCCATGGTCGATGCCTGCATGCGCCAGCTGTGCACCACTGGTTGGCTGAACTTCCGCATGCGCGCCATGCTGGTCAGCTTTGCCGCCTACCACCTGTGGCTGCATTGGCGCGAGCCAGGGCTGTTCCTGGCCCGGCAGTTCCTGGACTTCGAGCCCGGCATCCACTGGAGCCAGATGCAGATGCAGTCGGGCACGACCGGCATCAACACCCTGCGCATCTACTCACCGGCCAAACAGGCCCGTGACCATGACCCGCTGGGGCACTACATCCGCCAGTGGGTGCCCGAGCTGGGCACGCCGGCCTACCCGGCGCCGATCGTCGATGAACGCGAGGCCGTTGCTGCCGCCAAAGACAAGCTCTACCCCCTGCGCAAGACGGACGAGGCCCGCGCCGAGGCCGGTGCCATCCAGGACAGGCACGGCTCACGCAAGAGTGGCCTGCCTCAAACCGGCTCAGGCAAGCGCCGCAGCCGCAGCGTGCCTGAAGGGACGAATGAGCAGGGGCAGTTGTTCTAGCCGATCACCGGGTGCGCGGTCCGTGCTGCAGCGCATGCGCTGGGTGGCACAGGGCACAAGGCTTGAGCGGTCTTCAGGGGAGTGATGTGCTGCAGCCGTCCATCTGTTTGCGTGGGCACGGCCGATCTATAGCGCCCCACGGCGCCTCGGCCTCGAAGGCTTCTTGAACGTCAGTTCTTCTTCCAGCCCTGAGTGGACGCGGGCCTCCACGCAACCAAGCCGAAACAGGTGAAGACGAATCGCAAAGCGATCCACTGCCGCTTTCCATCGGCCGTCCTCGCGAGGAAGTAGCAGCTCCAACGACCAAAGAAGCCCCGTCTCGATGGCTGTCCCTCTCGGCAACCAAGCTTGGGCTTTCACGAGCCCCCCAGGAGATTCTCTCGGGTCGGATGGCATCAAGTTGTAAGCCTCGTCCGAAGCGAGCCAGACCGCGTCTTCATCGAAGAAAAGCTGCTGTAGCGCAAGCGCACGAGCGAATCCCTCGATGTCAAAGGGAAGCGCGGCCCCACTACCCTCGATAAAGTCCGCGACAACCGCGGGGGCTTGTCGAAGCGCCAATGGCGTAACCGTTTTCCACCAGTCCCTCTGACGGTCAAGCGGTTCATGCGAAGCGCCTTCGCCATTCATTTCGGCGGTCATTTCACTACCTCCTGCCCCATCAAAAGAAGGCGCACTGCCGCTGGCAAGGCCAGCTCATCGACTCTCCGAAGTCCGGCATTGACGTAGGGATGCAGGAAGCTGTAGCGGACACGATCAGCCTCTCTCAGATAGTCAATGGCGCTCTGGTGAAAGTGATGCGTCGTTTCACCGCCTTCAGGGCACTTATGCAACCAAGACCTCGGCGTCGGCCAGGTCGTCAAAAACAATCCACGAAATTCATGGTGAACAGCCATGCCTGGGCGCTGGGTCTGCCACCACCTTTCCTCTGCGTCGACGATGAGACCCACCTTCATGGCCTCGCTGGCCATCCATCGAAGAGCAATGTCAGAAAGCCCATCCTCCCCTGACTTGTACCCACCACCAACATCTGCGTGCGCCCCGGAGAACCAGACTTGCTTGAGGTCCACGTTACCCCCCGGCTTCCAGAGCAGGGGCTCAAAACTCCCTCGCAGCTCATGCAACGCCAAGGCATGACGGGCTGTCATAACGCCTGGCGGCACTTCCACTTGATGGTATTCAGTGAAGGGCGCGGAGAGCCATTCGAGCCTTGATGGAAGCCCCAACGAAGCCACCGTATCCCAGACCCCCAAGAAGTGCATCGGCAAGAAGTACTCGCTTTCGGGATGAACGACTCGAATCCCGGTCAGCTTCTCGAGGAAATCTGCCAGCTCTGTCTGCGCAGGGTCAAGGCACTGCTCATAAATCTCGTATGCCCGCTCCACATGGCCCAGCTTGTCCCGGAGCAGCAGGCCCACCTTGTCGATAAAACCAGCGAGTGACCTCGTCGCAAATGCCCCTCGGCTAAAGCCGAACAAGAACACTCGGTCGCCCCGCTGACGACTGTAGTGCGTGCACAGCAGGTGATAGGTGGTCTTGATGCGCCCCTCTGTACCCCAGCCAGTCAGCCCGCCAATGAGCCTCCTGCTGTCCTCAGTGCAAAAGCCCGGCATTTCCTGCAGCAGGTACCGCTCCAATTCGAACCGATAGTCTGCGTCGCTCAGACCTCCATCCTCAATCCTAGGCTTGGTGCCCACACCAGACATGTAGTGGGTGAACTGCTGTCGCCCAGCGTGAACTCCGGTCGGTGTTGCAAGGTAGAGCTTGCGCACATTGGTCGGTGTTCGAGCAGTGGCCTGATTCCATGTGCCATCGATGAAGATAGCAATGTTCCGAGGCAACTCCGGCTCTGGGCTTGGACGCTTCCTAATCGTCCGGTCTGATGAAAAAGCCATCCCGCGCACTCCCCTATGCGAATAGGTCAACCCAGAAATCGACCGACAAGTCGACTGGCGGGAGCCCAGTTGACTGAAGCAAGCCCATCAGACAAGGTTCCCCCCGTGATGTTCGGCATCACGCTCGTCGCGTCGCTCCAATCCTATTTTTCCAGCGACGCGTGAGGGTCACGAACCATCATTCCACTTGTGGTCGGAACCTGACGCAAGGCTCCTCAAGCAAACGCCATCCTCACCCACACTGCCCCACATACCCGCAGGCGGTGCAAAACTCGCAGCCGTCCTTGTGGATGACCGTGTGGTTGCCGCACTCCGGGCAAGCTGACCCGGCCATCGGCGCCGGTTGGGCGCCGGGTTTGGCGCTGCGCTGGGCCGGGTTCTAGAGCACGCCCATTTCGCGCAGCGGGAAACCCTGCTCGTCGAGCACGCCCAGCATCGCATAGCGGTGGATGATCAGCCGCGCCACATAGGCGATCGTCGAGGGCCAGACCTGTTGGCGGCGCTCGCCGGGCACCGGGGCCATGAAGTGGCCCAGTGGCTCACCGACATTGAGCATCTTGCGCAGCTTCATGCCTATCCAGCCCGGATCGACGACACGCATGTCCAGTGACAGCAGCCGAGCCAGCCCGTCGTAGGCACGCGGGTAGTTGCCGGAGAAGCCCAGTGCGCAGGGCCGGGTGTTGCCCCCGACGTCGTGGCTCGGTAGGCTGATCTCCTTCAGGGTCAGCGTGAAGGCCTCGTTGGTGGCCGGGTTCTCGATGTCCACCGCCCAGGCCAGGGTGCCCGAGGGGCCGGTGCGCGGCTCGTCACGGCTGAACATCGCGTCCAGCACCGGGGTCGGGCCGGTCTGCGTCCAGACGCCCAGTTGCTCGCAGCGCCAGCGGATCACGGCTGCCGTGGCGGCCACCACGCCGGGGAACAGGCGCCGCTCGCCATGCGGCGGGAACGGCATGTCGAAAGAGCGCTCCTCAGCCACCGTGGTCAGTGCGTCAAGCTTGAGCTTGAGCCATTGCGCGTCATTGGCGCGCATGTCCATCGACAGGGTCTTGGCCAGCGCCGCCAGGCCGCGCGGCTGCTCGGCGCCATTGACCCAGACCTCGAACGGCAGGGTGGCGCCGAACAAACCCATGCCCGGGCCCTCAGCCGGCAGCTCGCCAACGAACAGTGCGAACTCGCCGTGCGGGTGCTGGATCATGAAGCTCCAGGCCGGATTGCCGCCCGACAGGTCGGGCCGGCTGGGCCAGCGCAGCGAGGCCAGCACCGGCGCCGCGGGCAGACGCTCCAGGCGCAGGCGCTGGTTGGTGCCATCGGTGGGCAAGAGCGGTTGCGGCGTGACCTTGGGTGCGGTGTCCACGCTCAGCACCGAGCCCAGGATGCTGTTGGGCCGATAGGTCGCCAGGCCCTTCAGGCCGGAGCGCCAGGCCTGCAGGTACAGGTCCTGGAAATCCTCATACGGATAGTCGGCCGGCACATTGACGGTCTTGGAGATCGAGGTGTCCACGCAGGGCGCAACCGCCGCCACCATTGCCTCGTGCGCGTGGGCGCTGAGCTCCAGCGCGGTGACGAAGGCCGGCGTCAGCGGCGTGTCCTTGCCCTTCAGATGACGGTACAGGCGCCAGGCATGGTCTTCAACCGCGTACTCCTTGTAGCTGCCATCGGCCATGCGCTTCTTGCGCGTGTAGCTCCAGCTGAACGGCGGCTCGATGCCGTTGCTGGCATTGTCGGCAAAGGCCAGGCTGATGGTGCCGGTGGGCGCGGTCGACAGCAGATGCGAGTTGCGCAGGCCGCTGCTGCGGATGCGCTCCTTCAGCGGGCCGGGCAGCCGCGAGGCAAAGTTGCCGCGGCTCATGTACATGTCGGCATTGAACAGCGGGAAGGCGCCGCGCTCCTTGGCCAGATCGACCGAGGCGCCGTAGGCGGCGTCGCGCATCACCTCGCTGATGTGGCGCGCCATGGCCCGCGCGGCGTCGCTGTCGTAATGCAGATTGAGCATGATGAGCGCGTCACCCAGGCCGGTGAAACCCAGGCCCACGCGGCGCTTGTTGGCAGCCTCCTGCTGCTGCTGTGGCAGAGGCCAGACGGTGACGTCCAACACGTTGTCGAGCATGCGCGTGGCCACGGCGCAGACCTCGGCGAAGGCGGTGTCGTTGAAGCGTGCATCGGCCTCGAACGCGCCCTCGACGAAGAAGGTCAGGTCGACGCTGCCCAGGCAGCAGCAACCGTAGGGCGGCAAGGGTTGCTCAGCGCAAGGATTCGTCGCCGTGATCGTCTCGCAGTAGCTGAGGTTGTTGTCCTTGTTGATGCGGTCCAGGAACAGCACGCCCGGTTCGGCATGGTCGTAGGTGGAGCGCATGATCTGGTCCCACAGCTCGCGGGCCTGCAGCTTGCGATAGACCCACTGGCCGTCGCCGCGCTGGTAGGCGCCATCGGCCTTGGCCTGCACGCCGGGCTCGGCGCGGTGCAGCAGCTCGAAGGGGCCGTCGGCCTGCACGGCCTGCATGAAGTCGTCGGTCACGCCGACCGAGATATTGAAGTTCTTCAGGTCGCCCTGGTCCTTGGCGTGGATGAACTCCTCGATGTCGGGGTGGTCGCAGCGCAGCACGCCCATCTGCGCGCCGCGGCGCGAGCCGGCCGACTCCACCGTCTCGCAGGAGCGGTCGAACACCCGCATATAGCTGACCGGGCCGGAGGCGCTGCTCTGCGTGCTGCCGACCCAGGCGCCGCGCGGGCGGATGCGAGAGAAGTCGTAGCCGACGCCACCGCCGCGGCGCATCGTCTCGGCGGCCTCGGTCAAGGCGGTGTAGATGCCGGGGTGGCCATCCTCGAACTGGGCGATCGAATCACCCACCGGTTGCACAAAGCAGTTGATCAGCGTGGCACTCAGGTCGGTGCCGGCGGCGGAATTGATGCGCCCGGCCGGGATGAAGCCGCGGCGCTGGGCATCCAGAAACCTGGCCTCCCACAGCGCGCGCTGATCGGGGGCCTCGGCGACGGCCAGGGCGCGGGCCACGCGCAGGCGCACGGCGTCCAGATGCTGCTCGTCGCCCTTGGCGTATTTTTCCAGCAAAACCTCGCCGCTGATGGTCTGCGGCGGCAGGCTGGAGGCATCCGCTGGCAGGCTGGCGCGGGTGACGGACTCACTCATGGAAAACTCCTCGTTCTTGTACTCGCTATGCGACGGCAGACTGTGAACCAGAGCGGGTCGCGGCGCAAGGAGGCAGATCAAGCCCCAAGCAGATACAGGTGGAAACATCTGAAACATAAACGTCGCAGAGTTGACACGGCGCTGATACGTGGCCAAGGCACAGTCCGTGCATTGATCGCTGTCACCACGGAGCCACCATGACCGCCCGCCAAAACCTGAGTACCACCCTGAAGCGCCTGCTGGGCCGCCCAGCGGGCACCAATGCCGTGCGTGGCACCTGGCGCGAAGTGCGGCCCGTGCCGCTCGGCTACCGCCCGCACAACGGTCCGGTGAGTGACTTCCACGGTGACAAGCTGCCCGGTTTCTACCGCAGCGAGGCCTTTGCCGAAGATCTCTACGAGAGTTACGCCGCCCAGCGCTGATTTCCTCGCGCACTCGCCCAGACGAACAGCCCGCTCCGTGCGGGCTTTTTCTTGCGCGCCGTCCGGCCCAGCGAACCCCGGGCGGCTGAAACAATTGAAACATGGGCGGGCCGTGGGGAAATGACGGTGATACATGGCGCGACGACAGTGGCGGTCAAGGCATCCAGACACCACCCGCACCGGAACCCGCCCATGTCCACCCCGAATCTTGTGCAAAACGCGCTCTGGCGCTTCCTCTCCCCGCAACAGGGCCGGCCTGCACAGGCCCTGGCAAGCCATGCTGCCGCGCAGGGTGGCCGGCCCCACCCAGTGGGCGGACTTTGCCGACACCCAGCCGGGCGTGTTCCGCGGCGAAGCCTTGGCCGACCCGCCGCATGAACGGGAATGCGCGTGATGAGCGCCGCCGCCCTGCGCGCCGCCGTCCCCGTCTGGCCCAGTGTCAGCGCGGCCACATCGCGCCCGATATGATGCCCCCCGGGACAAGACTGGAGCCCCGCCCATGACCGAGCCCCTCAGCCCGGCGACGCTGCTGGTGGTGGACGACGAGCCCGAGCTGCGCGAGCTGCTGAGCGAGTACTTCACCCGCCATGGTTTCGTGGTGCAGACCGCCGCCGACGCCGCCCAGGCCCGCAGCCTGGTGGCGACGGGACGCCCCGACCTGGCCCTGCTCGACTCTCCGGCGCTGGCGCGGCGCATGGTCTTCGTCACCGGTGACACCCTGTCTCCCGCCGCCGGCCGCTTTCTGGCGGATACCCGCTGCCCCATTGTGGACAAGCCCTTCAGCAAGGCCGATCTGCTGGACAAGGTGCGCCTGGTGCTGGATCAGGCATGAGGGCAAATCCGGCGCTGCAGACCCTCAACACCACGCACCGGCTGATCTGGCTGCTGCCGGTGCCGGTGCCGGTGCCGAGCAGGCCATTGCCCGCCAGCTCGACTAGCATGCCCAGGAACTGGCCGCCCTGGGCCTGCCGGCCCGCGCCCATGTGCATGACATGCGGGTGCTGATGGAATCGGTCTGGAACGAGCCGCCCGGAGCCGCAGGCCTGCCATGGCCAGATCTGGTGGGCCGAGCCGGGATTCGTCGCCTTCGTCGATGATCAGCACCATGTGCTGGCCGACGCCAGCCTGCCGCTGCGGCCCTCGCCGCCGAGCGGCAGCCGCGCGGTGGCCAACACCCATGTCAAGCGCGGGCTGGCCAGCCGCCTGCCCGAGGGCCTGGCGATGTCCGATCTGGCCCTGGCGATGGAACGCGCACCTTTCTGAACATGGCACGCAGCAGGCGCTGGGCATGCAGGCCGGCGAGCGACGGTTGCAGATCAGCGGCGGCATTGATGGCGGCGTCGGCAACAGCCTGTGGCCACGCGTCGCGGCCAAAGGTCCAGGCGTCGCCGAGGCCTTGCGCAAATCGATCCTCACCCCCTCCTTCACCACCAGGCGCGGGGACGTGGACCGGGCTGGGCCTGGCCGTGTTCCGCGGCGTGGCGCGGTAGCACTGCGGATGCTGGAGAAGCTGAAGGTGGACGCCATCGTCAGCGATCGGCGCATGCCCGATCTCGATGGCGCGGCGCCGGAGACGCCATTCGCTCCCGCCGACCTCGTCACCCGCGTGCTGGGGCTGACCGGTGCCTGAACAGGGCAGCTTGCTGCAGTTTTTTGCCAAATTTCGCACCAAACAAGCCCGCCGCACGGTCCCGTCACCTTTTGGTGAGGCCTAGCATCTTGGCTTCTGCGCCTAATTGCTGGCGCAGCCACAACCGAGGCTACCGCCATGCGCACCCTGAATTTGTTATTGAGCCTGGCTGCCCTGAGCGGCATCAGCGGTCTGGCCCAAGCCCAGGCCCCCGCCAATCCGGACAAGGTCAGCATCTGTCACGAGAACGAAGACGCCTTCCCCTGGCTGCTGAAAGGCAAGCCTGGCTACAGCCAGATCATGATCCAGCAGCTGGAGAAGCAGCTGGGCGTGCCCATCAAGCTGGTCGCCATGCCCTGGAAGCAATGCCTGGCCGACTTGAAGGGCGGTACGGTCGACGGCGCCATGAACGCCAGCTTCAGCAAGGACCGCGCCGAGTTCGCCCACTACCCGCTGAAGATGGACGGCGAGGCCGACGCCACCAAGCGCATGTACCGCACCAGCTATGCGCTGTACAAGGCCAGGGGCGCGGCCGTCAGCTGGGACGGCCAGAAGCTGGTCACGGCCGGCACCATCGGTGCGCAGACCGGTTTCTCCATCGTCGCTCAACTGAAGGAACTGGGCGTCAAGGTGGAGGACAGCTCACCGACCGCCGATGAATTGCTGGGCCGCGTGGCCTCGGGCCGATATGTGGCCGCCGCCTTGCAAACCACCGAGGCCGAGAACACCTTGGCCGGCAATGCGGCGCTCGGCCCGAAGCTGGAACGGCTGAACCCGGCCCTGGTCGAAAAGGCCTACTACACGATCTTCTCCAAGCCCTTCTTCGCCAAGTACGGTCAGACCGCACGCGACGTCTGGCGCCTGGAGGCCAAGATCCGCGAGTCCGCCGATTTCAAGGCCAGCGTTTCGCATCTGATGAAGAGCGTTGACTGAGCTCGGACACAGGGTCCGGAAGGGGCCTGTGCCTAGCGAAGGCCTGTCGGCGATACAAGCCGACTGGCTAAGGCTCAAGCCGCTCAAGCCGCCAGTTGCAGCTGGGCATCCCTGGCGGCAGCCATCATCGTGCTGCTGACGACGCCGTACATGGCCAGCCAGGCCGCGCGCAGCTCATCGGTGAACAGCTCGCCCAGGCCATTGTCCAGGGTCTGCAGCAGCGCCGCGCCAACCGTGGCGTAGTGCGCGTCCTGCACGCCATAGTGAGCGTGTCGGGCGCCCAGCGAGCGCAGCGCCGGCAGCAGGCTGTCGGGCCGGTCCAGCATGCGCACGGCCGCGCCGAGCATCGTCATCAGCAGCGCACCCTGCTGCTGCATATCGCCCTTGAACAGCGGGCGCAAGCTCGCATCAGCGCTGAACAGATGGCGGTAGAACAACGCGGACACCTCGTCGGCCATCGGCTCGATCAGGGCAAAGCTGTCGCGTATCTGGGTGATTTGTTGCGGGGCAGGCTCCTGGTTGGAAGCCTGTAGCCTGCGCGGCCAATGGTTCAGGCCTGTTGCAGGCCCGCCCAGCGACTGTTTCATTGGTTGCAGCGCCTTCGCGCGCCCTCCCAAGACCGACCCCTAACTTGAGGTTTGCGCTGCAGCCATCAGCCCCTAATGTTGCAAGGCGCACCTTATTTGTGCGAATTGCGAACAAATGTGAATCCCCACGCAGACGGTGTGCAGCAACCACAGGAGAAGCAACATGCATGCAATGTCTTGTTCCATGGGTCGGATCGCGCTTGTTGTCGGGGCGGGCTTGGTGTTCGGTCTGGGCGCCGGCACGGCCATCGCGCAGCAGCAGGCGGTCACCTTCGAGGAGTACACGCAGTCGCTCGACCCAATCTACACGCGCCCGATTGCCGGACTGACCGGCGACTGGACCGTGTGGAAGTACATCTACAACGGCAGCCCCTACAAATGGACGGACTTCCACATCAAGCTGCAGACGATGAATGCCGCCGGTGGCTGGGTGGACTCGCCCGAGAGCGACGGCATCTCCTTCGGCCAGCCGACACCATTCGATGAATGGCTGAAGAACGTGAAAGTGGACATCAACGGCGTCTATGTCGGCGGCTGGCATGTCAACCGTACCAACCAGCCGGTGGACAAGCTCGACTTCTTCTTCGATACCTTCGTCATCCAGCCGGGCCAGACGCTGTCATTGCATTTCGACATGACCGACTTCGGCAGCAACACTTGGCGCCTGGTCCAGGTGCCCACGATTCCCGAGCCGCAGACCTATGCCCTGCTGCTGCTGGGTCTGGCTGGGGTGGGCCTGATGGTGCGCCGCAGCAAGACCTGAAGCCGCTGCGCTGTGGCATGCTGATGCGTCCTGGAACGGGAGGCATCAGCCATGTACACCTTGTTCGGATCTGCGGGCTCGGGTTCCGCGATGGTCGAAGCTGCATTGGTCTTGACCGGCGCGGCCTACCAATGGGAGCGCGCCTCGAGCTGGGAGCCCGATTCGGCGCTGGAGCGCTTGCGGGCCGTCAACCCGCTGCTGCAGATCCCCACCCTGGTCCTGACCGATGGCTCGGTGCTGACCGAGAGCGCCGCCATCCTGATCCACCTGGGCATGCAGCACCCCGACTCGCCGCTGCTGCCGCAAGACCCGGCACGGCGGGCGCAGGCCCTGCGCGGCATGGTTTTCATTGCCGCCAACTGTTATGCGGCGATCGGCGTGATCGACTACCCGGAACGCTGGTGCGCCAACATTGACGAGTCGGCGCGCGAGCGCATGCTGCGCGGCTCAAGGGCCAGGCTGCATGGCTACTGGAATCTGTTCGCCGACACCTTTGCCGCCGCGCCATTTCTGGGTGGCGAAGCGCCGGGCGGCCTCGATCTGATGGCCGCCGTGGTCTCCAAATGGTCGGGCACGCGCAAGCATCTGGCACGGGCGCGGCCGCAGTTCCTGGCCACTCTGGAGCGCACCGAGCGCCACCCGCTGATCGCGCCGATCTGGGCCCGGCATTGGCCCGATGTGCCCTGAGGCAGGGTCCGGCAGGCCTCAGCCGCTTCGCATGAAGCCGCGCAGCCGCACCACCCAGCGCCAGATCTTGATCCCCCGCCCCGTCCAGCGCAGGAGGCGCCGAGGCTTGAGCCCGGTCACCAAGGCCAGCAGCCCCGCCGCGCCGCCCACCGTCCAGGCCGGCCGGGCACGCAGCCATTGCAGCCACTGGCGCCCCTGATCGGCCAGGGCCAACGGCGCCCGCAAGGCCTGAGCTTCCTGGCTCAGCTGCATGCGCAACTCGGCGCTGCGCAGGCGCAACGCCATCTGGCGCAGTTGCAGCAAGCGTTCTTGTTCCGACGCCATGCTGGGTCAGCGCGGCGGCTGCAAGGTATCGCGGTCGCGCGCCAACTCGGCCAGGCTGGCCGCGAACGGTCCGCCGGCCTGCTTCAGACGCTCGCAGGAGCGGCGCCACAGCAGGCAACCCGCGCCGAGGTAGATCAGCGTCAGCCCACCCAGCGCCCACAAGCGGTAGGCCTCGCCGGCGATCATCACGATCAGCAGGCTCAGCGTCACCACACCGGCACCGATCAGCATCAGCGCCAGCAAGGCGCCCATGGCCGACTGCAGCAGGCGCAGCTTCTCCTGCTCCAGCTCATTGCCGATCAGAGCCAGCCGTACCTGGACGATCTCGATCAAGGTCGCACTGATGCGGCGCAGCGCCGCCAGCAGGCCGGGCTCGGGGCCCGCGGACTCGGGCATCAGCGACGCCCGATCAGCAGCCCGACGATCAGACCCACACCTGCCGCCGCACCGATGGCACGCCAGGGGTTGTCATGCACATATTCGTCGGCGGCATGGCCGGCGGCCTTGGCGCGCTCGATTGCGGCCTCCTGCACATGGCTCAGGCTGTCTCGGGCATTGCTGAGCTTGGCCTGCAGCTTGGCGCGCATATCGGCCACGCCCTCACCGGTCTGACCGGCTGTGACACGCAGCAGTTCTTCGGCCTGGGCCACCACCATATGCAGGTCGGCCATCAGGCGTTCTTTCTGGGCCTTGCTTGCTTCGGACATGGTTCTCTCCTTATACGACAGGGAACACTATCAAAGACGACGCCGCCAGGCGCCGCCCCACTCCAGCCGTACGCAGATTGTGCGCCATGCCAGCGCCGCGGGCGTCAAGACCCGGCACACCTCATTGCGAAGCCGCCGATGCCGTCGCCGCTGCTGCCGAGGCAGCCGGTTCATGAGCGACTTCGATGCCGTGCTTTTCGCCGCCCATGTCCACATCCCCCCCCTTGGACAAGATGAACAAGGCCAGGCCGGCAAACACCGCAAAGGCCAAGGCAATTTTCCACATAACCTGATCTCCTGATTTGAATCCAATGGCCCTGCCGGGCCGCGCACCCATGATTGTCTTGATGGGACTTTCACGGGGCTTGCAAGCCGGCGGTGGAAACGAAAAAAGGCTGCCGAGGCAGCCTTTGAGGTCAACCCGATCGCTTGCAGGCGATCGGGCGTGTCCGGTTTCAGTCTTTGGCGTAGATGTCCACGTCCTTGGTTTCGCGCACGAACAGCATGCCGATGTCGAAGCTCATCGCAGCAATCGTGATCGGATACCACAGGCCGTGATAGATGTTGCCGTTCTGCGCCACCATCGCGAAGGTGATCGAGGGCAGCATGCCGCCAAACCAGCCGTTACCGATGTGGTACGGCAGGCTCATCGAGGTGTAGCGGATGCGGGTCGGGAACAGCTCCACCAGCATCGCGGCGATCGGGCCGTAGACCATGGTGACGTAGAGCACCAGGATCGACAGGATCGCAATCACCAGCGGCTTGTTGACCTTGTCCGGATCGGCCTTGGTCGGATAGCCCGCTGCCTTCAGCGATTCGACCAGCTCCTTCTTGAAGGCCGCAACCTTCTTGCCACTCTCCTCGTCGAACTTGTGGCCGCCGGCAGCCACGGTGGCGTTCAGCGAGTTGACGACCTTCTCGCCGATCTTGATCGACGTGACGGTGCCCGCCGGGCCGGCCACGGTTTCATAGCTGGCCGAGTTCTGCGCCAGCGCGCGCTTGGCGATGTCGCAGGAACTGGTGAAGTCCACTTCGCGTGCGATCGGGCTGCCCTGGAAGGAGCAAGTCGATTGATCGACGTTCACCACAATCTGTGCCGAAGCTTGCGCCTTGGCCAGATCAGGGTTGGCCGCAGCGGTCAGCGCCTTGAACAGCGGGAAGTAGGTCAGGCAGGCGAGCAGCAGACCGGCCATGATGATGGGCTTGCGGCCGATCTTGTCGGACAGGGTGCCGAAGATCACGAAGAAGGGCGTGCCGATGATCAGCGAAGCCGCCACCAGGATGTTGGCCGTGGCCGAGTCCACCTTCAACACACTGGTCATGAAGAACAGCGCGTAGAACTGACCCGAGTACCAGACCACGCCCTGACCGGCGACCAGGCCGAACAGGGCCAGCAGCACGATCTTCAGGTTCTTCCACTGGCCGAAGGACTCGGACAACGGTGCCTTGGAGGTCTTGCCTTCGGACTTCATCTTCTGGAAGGCCGGCGACTCGTTCATGCTCAAACGAATCCAGACGCTGATGCCGAGCAGCAGGATGGAGACCAGGAACGGCACGCGCCAGCCCCAGTCGGCAAACGCGGCCTCGCCCATTGCGGTGCGGGTACCCAGGATGACCATCAGCGAAAGGAACAGACCGAGCGTTGCCGTGGTCTGGATCCAGGAGGTGTAGGCCCCCCGCTTGCCCTGCGGCGAATGCTCGGCCACATAGGTGGCAGCACCTCCATACTCACCGCCCAGCGCCAAGCCTTGCAGCATGCGAAGGCCGATCAGTATCACCGGCGCCGCGACGCCGATGGCGGCATAGCTTGGCAGCACACCGACAATGAAAGTCGACAGGCCCATGATCAGGATGGTCACCAGGAAGGTGTACTTGCGACCGATCATGTCGCCCAGACGGCCGAACACCAGAGCGCCGAAGGGGCGCACGATGAAGCCCGCGGCAAAAGCCAGCAGCGAGGCAATAAAGGCCGCCTGCGGGTCGAGTGCCGAGAAGAACCGCTTGGCGATGATGGGCGCCAGCGAACCGTAGAGATAAAAGTCGTACCACTCGAACACGGTGCCGAGAGAGGAAGCGAAGATGACCTTCTTTTCCGTCTTCGTCATGCTCGTGTTGGTGGAGACTGCGCTTGCAGTTGCCATGGTGGGTGTCTCCTCATGCTTGAAGAACCACCGCCCGGTGGCTCTTGGAAGCGGATCATGGGAGATGGCTCTGACCGCTGTCTGACGCGAAGCTGATGCCAAGCTGACAAACTCCGTAGCAACCCTTGGCTTTTGTTTCTCATCATGAGAGTGCAACCAAAATGCGGGTAAGCACTGAGCGAAACTGCACCGAAGCTGACAAGCAAGACCTGGCCCTTGCTGAGGCGGCCCCGATCAGAGTCAGCTGTCGCGCCGCACCACACCGGCGCGTGGCCGTCCGGCTTCATCCCAGTCATCGCCCTGGAACCAGGGGTCGCCGCGCAGATAGGCTGCGGCCATGTCCAGCGAATCCAGGCCCCAGAACTGCCGGCCGTCCACCTCCAGCGTCGGGACGCCGAACACGCCGGCCGCGATCGCGTCCTCGGTGGCCTGGCGCAGGGCCTGCTTGACCTCGTCGCTGGCCGGATCGCGCGCCGGCGCCAGGTCTTGCTGCAGACGCTCCAGCCGGCCTGGATGATTCGCATCCTGCCCCTCGGCTCGCCAGACATGGTGGAACAGCCTCTCCACAACGCTGCGGTTCGGCCCGCATGCCCAGGCCAGGCGCTGCAGGGCCAGTGGGTTAAAGGGGTGTTGTGCGGGCGTCTGCAGGGTGATGCCCAGGCGCTGCGCGGCCCAGGCAACCTGGCGGAAGGTCCACTGTCGCTTGGTTTCCAGCTCGGCGGGGCCCTTCTGGCCCCAGTGCTTGAGCAGGCCGGCAAACAGGATGGGTCGGTAGTCCACCACCACATTCAAGCCGACCAGCGCCTCGGGCAGGCGCTCGAAAGCCAGCACCGCATAGGGCGAGATCACGTCGAAGTAGAAGGTGATGGTCTTCATGCGCTAGGCTCACGGCGCGTTGCCGGCCGGCTCGGCAGCGCTGAAAACGCCATGCTGCTCGACCAGCAGCTCGCGGCGCGCAGGCAGCAGCGCCAGCACGGCCCGCTTGCCCGGATCGTCGAGCTTGGACCAGGCTGCTATCTCGGGAATCGTGCGCGCACAGCCCTCGCACCAGCCAGTCGGCCCATGCATGCGGCAGACATTGGTGCAGGGCGAGGGCACGGCGCTGACCGGCTTGGGCGTCGGCAGGGCACTCATCAGAGCTGCACCACGTCGATGACCGGCGCGCCGGTCA
>Ga0187844_10000848_pt1 | contig 23764 bp, 11 predicted proteins | sample SpaLakP09_SKY_50_FD_134517 | JGI IMG/M metagenome (GOLD analysis project Ga0187844, IMG submission 134517) | Oligotrophic lake water microbial communities from Sparkling Lake, Wisconsin, USA - SP09_SKY_50 | ecosystem: Environmental > Aquatic > Freshwater > Lake | place: USA: Sparkling Lake...
AAAGGCGACATCTTCCCTCAGGCGCGTGCATGCACGCTCCCTGAGGGAACCCCTCCAGCGTCCATCACCGTTCTTGCTCAAATCCCCACGCTTTCGGCATCACGAAAGCTGCTTATGCACACTACAAGCATCTCTCGATGCGCCGCCCTGGGCAAACGCCTACCGGGAGGCTCCTGAGTCATACCGAAAAAAATGGCGAAGAGAGCTACCGGGCACGGGCCGGCGCAGGATCGGTCTTGTATGGTCTGGACAAACTCGTCCATACGACAATCGCCCAGTACCCCTGCCTGAATTGGGCAATCTCTTCGCGCTCGAATCCACGGAATGGATCCTCCTGCAGAAGGACATGAGCGAATCGGACGCGTCGCTTCTAAGATCTCATCCAGCCGCATCGAGAATCCTGACCCTGTCCCAACCCCTTGCGGACATGGCCGATACGGCCGCTGTGATCGAGCAGTTGGATGTGGTCGTTTCGATTGACACGTCGGTTGCGCACCTCTCGTCGGCCATGGGGATCCCCACACTCCTCATGCTTCCGTTCGCTTCGGACTGGCGATGGCGCATCGATGAGGGCGCATCTAGCCGGTGGTATCGCTCCGCCCGCCTCGTGCGACAGCAACAACCAGGACAATGGGCCCCCGTTATCCGCGAAGTTGAGCGCGCCCTCCTGGATCTCCATGGACCATGCCATGCGTCTTGAGGCAGCCATCCTTTCAGATGGACTTCCGGTAGCCGAACGAAAAACGTCCCAACCTTCCTGTCTCGGACGCAACATGGATCGACGCAAAGCTCGGCATCTGAGACTACCCCCTCGAAAAAAAATGCGGAAACCCCCTATGCCAAACGTCTAGTGAGCACGGGCCTCAGCACATGGAGATGCCCTTACTACCCATAAACCCTCCCCATCAGACCCGTTGCCGCAACAATCGCAGGCTGATGTACGCAAGACAAGGAGCACCCGATGCGCAAAATCCAGTCGGCGTCCCGTTCGCTGACCGAGCGAGCCGGTGTTGTGCTCATACTTCTCCACGTCTTCGCAATGGCCCTGATTCAAGCTCTTTTCGAGATATTCACCAACACCTTGTCTGCATCCGGCGCGCCGAGACTTCGATACGGGACCGGTAGCCAATGCGTATCGGGTGCGATGTCACCGCTTCAATGGCGCGCCCCTTGGTGGCCTGGGCAATTGCTGGCCTGGGTTATTGCAACGCTAACCTCGCCCACCTTCTTGCTCATCGGCAGCCTGCTGGCTATCAATTCGCATAGCGACTACCCGCTGTTCTGGTGGTCGCTACCAGCGATCGTGGCCATTAGCAATGCCATCGCGGTTCTGTGCATCAACCAACAACACCATCGCTGTCCGTTCGTCAGTCCGCGCACGCTGGCTCGACATCACGTGGCTGTCAGCATGATCACCGGCACCTCGCTCTTCCTGCTCATTGGCACGATATCAGGGTTCCTACCTGATATCGCTGTTCCACTGTCGAGCGCCATTGGCGTAGCTCTCCCTCCTTTTACGAGCGCACTGTACAGCTTGCTGCTAGGCACTTTCTTTTCCGTCCTGTCCTTTTCCCATTCTGGCTTCTTGCTCGCCAGCCTCGGCTTCCAGCATGGCCGCACATTGCCACTTAACTCCGAGACTGCATGACGCTTGGCAGTCCGGGAAGAGCCCCCTCAAACTAGACTTCCCTCATGACGATAGAGAACATTCAGCGCCACGCCGAGGCCAATTCAAAGACCACAGTACTGAAACCACCCAGATGGCCGTCACGGCAGTTTCGATTGCAAAAGTCGTCGACGCAACCAAAGACATCGACTGGGTTATATTTCTACATCGTCCAAAATGCCCGTGTCTCCATGTCATCGTTGTGAGGCTATGCACGGACAACCCGGGTACAAACCTCCCCATGTCAAGCTGGCGAGAGCTCGGAGGGGAGCGGCTGAGGACGCCCCCCGCGGCCCGTTTACTTATGCCTGCCAGGATTGTGGTTGCACAATTGCACTCGTGCCCGATGACGAGGGCTCTGACAAATGGGTGTCAACTGAGCGGCTACCTGCAAGGGCTGATCCTCCCGCAGAGCGCCGCTGCTGAGCAGACGGATGCGGGCCGCGTTTGCCCGGGTACGAATCGGACTAGTCAGGCGGACCGCAATCCGGACACAAATCGGCCCGACAATCTAGAGTTTTTGAGTCACAGATGGGTAAGACAAAGAAACCACGCAAGCCATACCGACCTCGTGCTACAGGCCCTCAAGGTGCCATGCGCTTGCAGCCGTGGAAGCTGGATGCAGCGTTCGGGCCGCTGGAGAGCCTGCTGGATCAGATTGAGGCAGGTGTAGAGCTTGAATTGTCTGAGGACGGCGAATTGATGTACCACGCGGCCGGTCGCAGCAGGCACTACCATCTGGTGGACAGTATCCGCGGATTGGCCGAAACGTTTGACATTGCGCGCATGCGTGCGGCCGATTGCCCACCAACAGATGCCGTTCACCAGTTCGTCGACAAGGTGGAGCGAGGCGAAGCCCTCACTTCCGATGACATCCGGGCATGCCGGAAAGGTGTCATCGCTTTGCGCTCCTACACTGCGCAGCTATCAAGCGCGGCAGTTGCAGGCATCACCCAGACGGCATTCTTGAAATTCTCGATGGATGAATTGTCCGTCGCCGCCCTGACGACAAAAAACGTCGATGACAGCCAATAGGCCGCGTCTTCTTGCGAGCCGCTGGTATCCCTCAGCACGACTCGTGCGCCAACGCCGCCCTGCAGACTGGAGTTCGGTCATTGAGGAGATTGGCTCGATACTGAACGCTAACTGAGTCTGCCCGATCTCAGCCTCACGTATTGTTGGCTCGGCCAACCGCGTCCCGGCATGATGAGGCGTCGCCAGGCCGTTTCAACGGAGGGACCTCGGCGCCTCTCGCGCCCAAACCTGGCGTCTTTTGCGTTCACGAGACTCGGGATCTCACCAACGCGATGAAGTGGGAACAGTACCTGCTAACGGCTCGCCATCCTATTACAAGGATAATGGAGTGAAACAAGGGACGTCCGGTTGTGCCGGACTCCCCTTGTGCATTGTCGACCTCGAAAAGCGCGACGCTAGAGTCCGAGCGAGCGCCGCTCCTCCGTCGTCAATTGGCTGCGCGCGGACTCCCCCAGCTTGGCGTCGCCCAGGACCTGAACCGCGCTGCCCGGGCGATAGCTAACGGGCTTGCCCGCCTGAGGATCCGGCTGTCCGTTGGCCGGCTGTGCCTCGCCGCCAGTGCCTAGCATTCGTACGGTGAAGATCGATGGCTGACCTTGGCGCGCCGCTGCACGTTCGCGCTGCACCGCGTCCTGCGCCGCGTTGGCAGCGGTGCTGGCCGCCGCGCTGGCATTGACCAGCGCCGATACGTTGACCGCCGTGATCACCGGCAGGCCCGTTACCTTGCCCGTGCCGACGATATTGGCGGCATTCACGATCTGGAGCGCCGCGAAGTTGGCGTTGCCAGAGAAGCGGATACCCGCCTCCCCCGCGTCGATCGTGCCCAGCGGCGCGAGCAGGTCGAGATCGCCGGGCGGCACCTCCGGAATCGGCGCAAGCGTTGCGATACCCGCGCCGGTGCTCGGAACCTGGGGGGAAAGCTTGACATCGCCAACATCGTCATAGACAAGCCGGGGCGGCGTGTACAAAACGGTTGTTTTGCTGCCCCGCCCGGCATTGATGTCACCCTCGGCCGACCAAGCCAGGATGCCGCCGCCAAAGGTAGTCATGATCCGCGACAGGCCGAGGAGGATCGAGCCTTTGCTAAACAGGCGGATGTCGCCAGCGCCCTGGGTCATCACACCCGCGCTCGCGGGCGGCACTTCGCCCTGCACACCCACGACTATCTGCCCACCCGGCGCAAGCATTTCGATGTTGCCACCGAAGTTCGAGCGAACGCCTGAGCCACCGAACAGCGTGATGTCGCCACCACGGTTGATGGCATTACCCTGGGTATCCTTCTCGGGGAACAAGGTGGCGATCATGCTACGGCCACGCAGATAGCTCTGATAGCGGCGGCTGTCTGGATCGTTGTATTCGCGCCCGCCTGCCTTCAGTTCATGGTAGTAGACCTGCCGCAGGAAGATCGCCTGTTGCTCTGGCGCGAGGCCGTTGAAATACGCCAGCGCCTCTTCGCCGGATCCGGCATACCCGTAGCGCTCCTTGAGCCAGGCACCGAGTTCGGCCAGGTAGGTCTTGGCCACCTTGCCCGGTTGGTCGGCAAGCGGGCGGCCCGGATCGGCCAGGTTGGCCGAATCGAGATAGCGGGTCGCAATCGCTGCGTAGTCCGGCCCGTTTGTGCCCGCGCCTGCCGTGAGGACGATCGAAGCACCTGGCCGTGTGTCGCCGCTGGCAAGCGGGCCGATCGACGTGATGGCGCCCTTGTCCGCCTGATAGAGATTGCGGCCGGCAGAGATATCGAGCGTGCCGGGGCCCGCGATCTGGAAGTTGGACATCAGGATGTCGCGCCCCGCGCGCACCACCGATACGTCGGTCGCATTGGCGTGGTAGATCAGGTTGCCCTGGGATGGCGATCCATAGCTTGCACTAGTCGGAAAGACGGGCTGGCCAGTCGGCGAGAAGAACATGATCGGCTCACCCGACCCGATGATGTCTCGCCCGGCGATGATCCGAACTGGCTTGGCAGCGACATACCACTTGTCGAGCTGGTAGCGCGACACCGACGTGCCGCCACTGGTGTGGTCTAGCAGCTCACCGGTACGCAGGCCGACAATATCGCCGTCCACCGCGTAGAAGCGCTGCGGCGTACTGTCCCCGGCATGGAGATCCCTCTGCACAGTATTGGGGCCGAAGGTAAACAGTCCCAGCGCGCCCGAACGGCTCTCGCTGTCGGCAGTAAGATTGCTCACCGCCTGTTGCGCCCCCAACCCGACGAAGGCTGGATTGATCGGCGTAGGGATCGCAGCCGGATCGGCTCCTGACATGTCGATGGCCGATCGCAACGCAAAAATCGAGTCCCGTGCCAGGAGCTCCAGCCCACCGGTTGGCGAAGGCGCCAGAATCAGCGACGTGACCATCGGATTGATCGTATCGCGAGGGGCACCATAGCAGATGCTGCCCTGCGCGGCCGTTGCGCGAAGCGTGGCAGGATACTCGCGCCGCTCCCTCTCGCCAAGCACCACCGGCATCAGGTTGCCACCCGCCGCGAACAGATCCACCGCGGTGTGATTCGTCCACAGTGAGAACCATCCATAGCCGCCACCAGCGAAATCGGTGCGCACACCATCGGTCACCAAGCTATACGGCGTCGTGTTCTGCTGCTGGGTTCGGCCAGCGTCGTCCGCGCGGCTGAGCACCAGGTCGCCGCGTGAGCGAAGCGTGGCGGTACCATCGCCGAGCGTGAGGAACGGGCCGCCAGTGGAAATACCCTGGTTCGGCTCGGTGCTCGACAACGAGCGGGGATCTCCCGGCAGGCTATAGTTCCGCACGCCATAACCAAGGTCGATCCGGCCGATCGACCCGGCCTGCACATCGATCGCGCCACGGGCGTTGGTGATCACACCTTCCCGGCCCGCGAAAGTGCTCGGTTTTCGGTAGTCGCTCATCGGATTGAGCGCCCCGCCGACACTGAGCTCGATGTCGCCGCCGCCGGTCTGGACCACGCGTCCGTCCGGAGTCACGCGTCCGGTGCTGCCAACCGCGACGGTCAGACCCTGGCTGGCATAGGCGATGGACGAACCCGGATCAACGATCATGCCCGCATCGCCGCCCGCGCGAATCGCGACATTACCGCCACCCAGCGCACCGAAGCCCGTGAAGCCAACCATCTGCGCAACGCCGGAAACGGCCTGGCCCGACTGGATCAGCTGTGCATAGGTGCCGAAGTTGATCCACCAGGCGGTGGGCAGTCCATATGCGGCTCCTCCCTGGCGCCATAGCCAGCTGCCTGGCATGGCGGAGGCCCCAATGAACTCCCTGGAGATCGACGCGCCATAGCCGGTCACATCGCCCTGCGCGGCCACGTAGAGGTTCCCGCCCGCCTCCGGATACCAGGCCTGGTAGAGGCTGCCCGCCCCACTCACCAGGGGCTCGTAAGCTGCTCCGGCATTGCCCATGACCCCGGAATCGCCGCGCAGAATGCCGCGCGGCTGGTCGTAGGGATCGGACCCGCCTGCGGCCAAGACCGGGGCGGACTGCGTACCGGCGGTGTAGACGCCGAATAGCGACTTCGTGGCTACGTTGCCGCCGGCCAGCAGATCCAGATCGCCCGTGCCGGTGCGCACCACGCTGATTGCCTTAAGCGTCTGATCGACGCCCGTGAAATGCTCGTCGTCAAGGATGAGATCCCCCTTGTGGGCCGCGCCGGTGCGGCGGCTGTCGGCCGCGGAAAGATCCGCGCCGGCGGCCAGGCGCATCGACCAGGACTGCGACCCGGCGGGCAGCATGGGAGAAACCGCCCACATCCGGCCCGGTTCCGGTCGCGGCGTGGTCGACGAGAACGCAAAGGGACTGGGGACGCCTTGCGGCAGCATCAGCAGGGTCGTGGTGACGCCTGCCGGGATGGTATCGCCATTGAAGTATGCGCCGCCGTCCGTCGTGAACACGAGGCAATCCCAGCAATCCGCGGGAATCTGATAGGGAACCGTGAAGTCCCACGGGTCGCCCGTATTGATCGGCTGCGGCAGCGGATCACCGATCTTGACCGTCGATGCAATGCGCCATCCATAGTCATCCGGTGTGGCCGGCGGCGGCGCGAAACCGTCATTGATACTGCCCTTGACGATCAGGTCGCCGCCAGCACGAATGACCAGCATCCCCGGCTCGCCCGAGCCGCGCACACCCGGATTCGCCGACGGGCCATAACGATATCCCGACAGATCCAGGTCGCCATCCACCTGCAGATTGCCATCGGGCGTGGCGCTGGCGATTTCAACACCGGGGCGCAGATGATAGGCCGCGCCGTAGGCTTTCAGACCGGCAAGGCGCGCCTGTAGGGCCGGGTTGGCCAGCGCTGCGTTCTCGAACGTCGTGCTCCGCCCGTGGATGGCATCGAGATAATCCTGGGTGATGAGTTGCACCGGCCTCCCGTCGCTACCAGGGGTGCCGGCAGGCGCGTCCGTATAGCGCCAGAAGCCGTTGACCGCAATGCTTTTCGCACCGCTGATGGACACCGGGCCCGCGACGTCGATCGCGATGTCTCCGCCGGTCTCGCTCAGGCGCGGCGCATTGAAGGTCACCATGCCGCGCGCCACCGCATCGGCCGAGCGCACGTCAATAGCAGCCCCGGGGGCGAGCGTCAGCCGTCCGTCGCTGGCAGTGAGCTCGACGGTCGATCGATTGCTCGCATCGATCGGCTGGCCGCGGCTATCCACACGCAGCTTTGTCCCATGCGCGTCGAGCACGGCTCCAGCGCCAAGCGTCAGGCCGTCGTGCGCGCTGAGCCGAATCGACCCCGTCTGTGGGCCGCTCGCGTCGATCCGCCCGTTGACGATCAGACTGCCGCCGTCGACCGAGAGCGCAACGTTGTTCGCCTTCACTTCGTTGCCCACCGCAAGGTCGCCGCGCTTGATCTGGAAGCCACGGGCACCGAACACTCCACCACGATTGAGCATCTCGTTGAGCGGGGTGAAATCGGTAATACCCTGGGCGCGTAGATCCACTGCCGCGCCCGCATAGGGCATCATCGTTCCCCCCATGTCGCGCTCCCCACTGACCTGGCCGAGGATGGCACCCGCGAGTTCGATGTTGCCTTTGCCCGCGTCGAGCGCAGTTGCCGACAAGCTGCCGCCGCTGTTATTGACGGCGGAAAGGTCGATGGCCGACCCGGCTTGCTGCCGAATGTCACCATGGGCGCTTGCGAGCACCAGGTCTCCGCCCCAGCTGTACTTGGTCACGTCGATCATCTTGACCGCCCGCCCGGCAAGGTCGATCCGCGCGCCATCCGCCAGGATCACGTCCTGGTCTGCCCCGAGCGTAAGCTTCCCGCTGGGCAGGGCGATCGTGCTGGCAATCCGCACGCTACCGGCCCTAAGCTCGATTTCAGCGCCCGTGACATCGGTATTCGCTGGCGCCACGCCCTGCGGGGCCGTCAGCGCGAGCGCGCCACCAGCCTGAATGCGGTTGACCGAGGCGCCCGCTCCAGTGAGCAGCGGAGTGACGAGATTGAGATCTCCGCCGCGGTAGCTTCCGTCTGCCTCCTGAGCCTGGTAGACGGACAGGCTGTTGCGGTTGTTGGCGGTGATCCGATCAAGCGCCGTGAGATTCACCGTGGAAAAGCCCAACGCGGTGCGATCGAGCGTCAATTGCGTGTCGGGCATGCTGAACGGCGCATAGCCGAACTCGATGCGGTCCGCCGTGATGTTCAGCGTGCCGCTGCCCGTGCCTGCGCCGCCGGGTACGACAGCAGGCGCTGCGGCGCTGGTGCCGGCGCGCCCCTCACCTATCCTGACCCCGTTCCAAATCAAGCTGCCAGTAGTGATGGAGGCAACATCACCCGTTCCGCCCGCACCGTAGATGGCCGGCGTGTTGAACACCAGTTCGGCAAGACTCGACTTCCCGGTGACGGGATCAATGGTATCGATGCCCGCCGAGCCGAAGAAGTTGATCGACTGCCCGGCCGACAGGATCAGGGTCTCCAGCTTGGGAATGCCGGCGCCCTGATTGCCCTGGAGCAAGCCGTCGAGCACCGACTGAGTGAAACTGAGTCCGCCCGGCAGCACGCCTGCGTTCTCTGCGGCGTCTAGCGCAGATGCCTCGCCGATATTGATATTTGCAAGCCCGAGGTTCAGGTATTTGGCGCCATACCGCGCATTGCGATCCAGCACGAGCGCGCCCTTGGCACCGGTCGCCAGCGTCAGTGCGCCTTCGGCATACAATTCTGCCGCCCCAATCCGGATGCCGGGCCCCGAGCCGTCGCCGGCCGTCACCAACACGTTCAGCAACCCGTTAGACACCGAGACCAGATTGGTCTGAAACCCAATGCCACCCTCCAGGGCAGTGGTATAGCCCGCCCCGGCCGCGTAGGGCGTCGCATGGCCACGGCCAATGCTTGTCAGCACCGCGCCGTCCTCGACCGTTACGCCGCCGTCGCTTGCCACCAGCATCACCTCCGGTGCAGAGAGTATCGCGCCCGGGCGCACCACCAGTTCACGCGCCACCGCGGAGATCATCATGGTCGAATCGCCCGCATACCTGGCGTAGCCGCCGATCAGCATCCGCGCCGCGCCAATGCTGTTGAGCGTGCTGTCGACAAGCGACAGATAGCCTGGCGTGCCAGCCTGCCCGGCGCGGACGATTTCGATGTTGCTGGTGTTGCGATCACCGAATCGCGCGGTGAGGGTGCCGCCCTGGCCGCCTTCGGCCGGCGTGAAATCCGCTGTACCGGCGAACGTTATAGCTGGCTTGCCGCTGCTCGCGCCGTCAAGCTTCGGGAAGCGGAACTCCAGCGACTTGGCGTCGCGAAACAGAAAGGGGATCACAGTGCCCGCCCGCGCGGCATCCGCGAGCATGAACGCTTGCAAGTCGGTCTCGTCGTATTGGGAATAGCTTCTCACCGCCTTGCCGGGCGTGACGATCAACTGCGTCGGCAGCGGATCGCTGCGGCCGGTACCGGCCACACCGACATGACCTTGCACGATCCAGCTGCCATTGCCGGCGTCAGTCGACCGGTTCGACACCGCGCTGGCATGGCCGCCCAACTCGACACGATAGGCACCGGGCATCAGTGCATATCGAGCCGGCATCAGCGTGTAGGTGCCCGCGGGCAGCCCGGGCACGCCATCCGGTATCGTGACCTGCTGGCCAACCGCGGGCATTGCCCCCGCGCCGCCCGCCACTGGTGCCGCGAACGGCTGGGCACCAGGGACCAGCGCGTAGACCGGATTGTCGGCGCGACTGTAAGTATGGCCAGGCCCCGCATTGGCCAGCGCTGTCGTCAGCACGTCGACCGAGCCGCCGCGCCCGCTGACAAATGCCGAACCGGGCAGATTGCCGCCGCCAGAGAGGTCGATTTGCGCGCCCGCCTGGACATCGTTCGACCGGCCGGACAGCACGACAATCGGCTCGCCGATCACGGCCCGGGTGATGTTGTTGCCGTTGTTGGTGAAGACCAGGCCATCCACCGTACCACCATAGGGCATGGCCAGGTTCCTGGCGCTGACCGAGGTAATGCTACCGGGCAGCAAGGTGACGGTGTCGGCGAGGACGGCTCGGTCATAGCCATTGCGCTGGCCATCAATGGCTTCACCGAGCTGGATCAAACCCATCGGCGCACGCAGGATACCGCCCTGCTCGATCGCCTGGGACCAGATGCGCACGCCACCGAACAGCGAGTACGGCACTTCCGGTACCGCATCGGTCGTACGGCCGATGCGAACGCGTTCGGTCGCCTTGATGATCGCCCAGTCAGGCGCGTTGGGGATACGGCCGATCGAGCTCGTGTACGGATAGAGTTGCGCGGCATTCAGGTCGAGCAGCCGCGTGCCGGTCACGCCGCCGCCCAGGCGGATGTCGCCCCGGCTGTTAAGCACGGCGGTATCGAAGCCGGTCGCGTCGTAGCTGCGCGTGCCCGAAGCCAGACGGATCGTGCCGGTCACGCCGTGCAGCGTAAGCTTGCCAAGGTCGATAAGGTCGGCATCGACCTCGAAGCTCGCCTTGGTCGGCAAGGTCGAGACGGTCATCGTCGGCGTATAGGCCTTCGGATAGACTGGGTCACCTTCCAGCGACAAGAAGGGGGCTGCACGGAAGTTCACATATGGCGCGGCAAGGCGGACGTGCATGTCCGAGCCATCGCTGATAAGCCCCCCGTGGTAGACCGTCAGCGCGCGACCGAGCGACAGGTCGACGCTGCCGTCAAACCGCACGATATCGGAATAGGCCGTGAAACTGTCAAACCCACCCGCCTGGATCTGGTCGGCGCTGATCCGCGCGCGTCCGACGTGCAGCCCGTCGGACGCACCACTGTCCTGTGCGTGCTGGCCGATCGTGAGTTCGCGGTAGTAGCGCAGATCGTCGGACACACTCGGATCGCTCGAGTTCACGCCGTAGCGGGGAGTCTGAAGCGTGAGAACCAGCGCGCCGCCGAGCGCCTGCGTGCCGCCGGCAGCGGCACGCATGGTGCCGTCGAAGTAGATCCCCTGGAAAGAATTGAGCGCGATGGTGCCGCCATTGCCCGCGAGCGCGACCGGCGTGGTTGCGTTGCCGATACCGCCCCACTGGGGCAGGTCGATCAATGTGCTGGCGCCGCTTGCATCAAGCAGTGCGCCCGGGCGCACGACGATGAAGGCGTCGCCCGCCTGGGCGACACCGCCCGGGCTTTCGAGCAGTGTCGGGGCACCGATGGTGATAGTGCCACCATCCTGCGCAATGCCATAGCGCTTGCCATCCCGATCCAGCGCCGTGTATGCGCGCCCTGCTACGTCTAGCACCGCATGCCCGCCGATATCGATCACCCGCCGTGCCCCCTGGGGATCGGCACTCGCGCCGCCGTTGGAAGCGGTATTCACCTGGATCACGTCGATCTTGCCACCAGGCGCTGTCAGCCGCCCGTCGATGCGAATCGGGCCGAGTGCGTTGATCGCGATGCGCTGGCCCGGGTCCACGAGAATCTCCGCACCGCTGCCGATCGACACCCCTCCACCGGGCCGCGTACGCGCCGCGTTGGCGTTAAGCACGAGGTCCGCGCCGGCCCGCTGGGTCAGTCTGCCCGCAATCGGGTCCTCACGATAAAGCGATGGCGTCCACGGCTCGAGGACCAGCGCCGTGTCGGCCCCGGTGGCAACATCCGAGGCGTTCGGTGCCAGGCGATAGACCGGCACCGTTGCCGCGATCTTCATGCCGTCCGGCACGGCATGGCCCTCGTGACCGTCAATCACATAGCTCGAAAAGCCCCGGCTCGTGATGCTTGGATCGAGATACTGGAGCGGGCGGATCCTGACCGCGCTGGACAGGCTCGTGCCGGCGCCAATGCGCGTACCCGCCTCGAACGTGATGGGCACCTTGGCCGTGTCGCCGGCGCGCAGGACCGCCTCGGTCGCCTGGATCGGGATGCCGCGTGCAAACGCGTCCGCCGGCACGACATATTCGGGCGGGAAGTCGGCCGCATTGGTAATGCCGCTGATGCGCTGGCCGGCGTGCAGCGTCAGATTGGTGAACGGCGTGATTTGTGTCGGAACGCCGTCGACGATAAGCGTGTACGCGACGTGCTGCGCTGGTGGCGGCGTCCAGTTTGCGCCAAGCACGACCGGTGTGTCGTCGGAGAAGGCCGGCACCGCGGCAACGCGCTCACCGGGGACGGCAATGGTCCGGACGTAGCGATAGTCGGATGGCAGTGTCTCGCCTGGCCGCACCGTAAAGGGCGCGTCGGCCACGACATCGACGCCAACAATTTCTCCTGCCCCAAGTTCCCCGTCCTTGGCCAGCAGTTTGCCGCCGAGCACGATCGCCGGTCCACCTTCCACGGTGAGCCGCCCGCCGCCGAGTACGCCGTAGCCGCGGATCGATCCGTCAAGCTTGACCGCGCCGCTGCCATCACTGGCGTCAGGGATAACATAGTCCGCGATCAGCGAAACGTTGCCGCCTCGCCCGCCGGAGAGCGACCCATTGGCCTGCAAGGCGGCGCCTGAAGAGACATCGATCAGCGAGCCCGGCTCCAGCACGACGCTCTGCGTCGCGCGCAGCGTCACCGAACCGCCATCGACGAACGCCAGTCCGGTCAGGTCGTACGGGTTCTTGATGGCATTGGTCCATTTTCCGCTCACGTCGAGCACCGCGCCGCCGTGAAGCGTGATCGAGCCATGATCACCGGCCATAGAGCCGGTTTGGGTTCGGTAGACGTTGGTGACCAGAATGTCACCGCCATGCGCAGTGATCGCGGCACCGATCTCGCTGGTCGGTGCCGTCAAGCTGAACCGACCTCCGTCGGCAAGTGTCACGTCGGCATCGATCGCGGCGTTCTTGCGCGTGTGGAGTTCCAGGCGACCGAGCCCGAAGCTGGAGACGCGTTGCCCATCCAGCCAGGTTGTGTTGAGGCGATCCGCACCGATCGCGTCGTCGAGGCCGATGACCGGCGTCTGCAGGTCCGCGGCGATGCGCACATCGGTCTCGTGTCCGCCGAGCAGGCCCAGCGCATTGAAGTTGCCGATGATCAGGCCACCACGCTGGGCGACGGCCGTCTGCACCTGCTGGTAGCCGTCAGCGGCTGGATCATGCGCGCGCACTTGACGAGCCCCATTAAACGTAAGGGCGACGATATCGCCGTCGAGCACAGCGGTTGGTGCGCTGACGATCAGGCTGCCTGCATCGCGCCCGACGGTGTAGCCATTTTCAAGGCGCGTCTGTGGGGCGATCAGCGGACTGTAGAACGACTCGACGGCGGTGTTTCCCCAACGCGGATGTTCGGTCTCGAAACCCTTGTACACGCCTCGAAAGGCCATGCCCGTCGGCGCGTTTTCAACCGTGTAGGGCCGCCCGTCGCTGCCCTTGAGCCAAGAGCTGCGGATATAGCCAGTGGCAACGTCCAGCGTGCCGCCGGCCAAGTTCACGCTCGAGCCCGCCTGCGTGACGACTTGCGCACCGGCCAGCGTCACGGTGCCTCCCTGGGCGGCCCACTCGCCGATGCCGTGTCCCTGGTTGCCCAGGTAGCCGCCGACCTCCAGCAGGCCACCGGCCGTATACCAGCGCTCATTCTGGTAACCGCCCGTACCGGCAGGCACGTAGACGAGCCTGCGGCGGTCGATCCACACATTGTTGTTGACGAGTTTTCCGCTGTCGCGATTGGCCGGTGAGTCGCGCAGCTCGCTGCCCTGCACGTTCACGAGGACATTGTTTGCCTCCATGGCGACGCTGACACCGACCGCGCCAGACACATCGAGCTGCGCCTTGTCCGCGACGAAGCTGCGCTTTGTCGCGCTGACCGCGATCTGCCCGCCAGTAGCCAGCGTGAGGCTCCCACCTTCGAAGTCGACGTTGCCGCCGGAGACGATCTCGACGCGCGACTGGTCACGCCGGTCCGCAAGCTTGGCGTAATTATCAAAGGCGCCCGACGCCATCTGCGCGCGGATCTTTGCCTGTGCATCGGACTCCGCGATCAGCGCGTCGCGCTGGCTGTCCAGCGCCGTCGTCTTACCATCGTCTTCGATCAGGATCGCGGTTGTGGCGCCCCCGCCAAGCGCCACGCGCCCGCTCGCGTCGCTGCTCGAGTTCAGCAGGTGGATCGTGCCGCGCGTATTCACCGTTGTTGTCGAGACAGCCACGCCCTGCTGGCGCACGTCACGCCCGGCCAGCGTGATGTCCCCTTCGCGCGACAGGATCAGGCCGGTATTGCTCACCAGGCCGGCCGTGCTACCCGCCACGAACTGCGGCGCAATCTCGTTGCCGCGCGTGGTAGAAGCGGTGTTGCCATCCGTGCCCACGCCTTTGCGGATCACGAAGCTGTCGCCGGCGGCCAGCTGGGTCTGCCCTTTTCGGGTTGTGATCTCGCCCGCGTTGTGCACTTCCTTGCCGAGTAACAGCACATAGCCACCGCCCGTGGTCACAGAGTCCGGCTCGCGCGTAGCGATGCGGCTGCCCTGCTCCACCCTCACCGCGCCGAGCGCGTCGGTGAAGGTCGGCGTGGAATTCGTCCCATAGAGGCCACTTGTCGTGAACTGGGTGTCGTTGATGCGTGCTGCGGCGGCAACCAGATTGCGCGTGTCGACCTGGCTTGTGCCACTGAAAATGACGCCGTTGCGGTTGACGATCATCACCGTGCCGGCGCCGCGGATCGTCCCCTGGATCTGGCTTGGGCGCGCCTGCGGATCATTGACCCGGTTGAGGGCCGCCCAGTCGGCCTGCTGCCTGAAGTCCACCGTAGTGTTCCTGCCGACGTTGAAGGTCTCCCAGTTCAGAATGGCCTTGGCCTGCGTCTGCTCGATGGTGACCGTGGTCTTGCCGTCGGCTACCGTCTGTTCGGGCGCCCTGGCATTGATCCAGCCGCGCGTGAGGCTGTTGGTATCGACCTTCAACCCGCCTTCGACCAGGCCATCCGGCACCGTGGGCGCGGTTGCCATCGCGGCATCCCGCGCAGCACGCTGTGCTGCCTGTTGCGCCGCGATGGCCTGCGCTGCCACGTTCAAGTTGTCGATAGAACGCTGCAGCTGCTGGCGGGCGGCTAGCGATTGCTGCTGAGAACCCTCAGCCCCGCCGGCCAACTGACCATTGGGGAGACGACCCGTGGCGGCAACACTGCCCTGCACGGCGCCCTTGGTCGCAAACCACGCACTGCTGAACGCTTGCTGCGCTTGCGCGGTGCTGGCCGCACCGCCAGTCACCAGGGCCAGCGCGATCGCACGGGCCAGCGGGCGATCGCGAAGCGGTCGGCTGCCGGCTTTAGCTTGGGCGTGCGTCTGGCTAAGCTTTGTGGCGCAATGTGATGGGGTGCGAGGCGTCATGGCGAGTCCTGGAGGTATCCGAATTGGCATTGCCCTGGAGATCATCTGCGATGGTCATGCGAGCGATGTGAACAAGACGGACCAGCGGCCAAGAACCGCACGATTTTTTATATCCTGGTACTGCAGGCAGGATGAAGTCTGATGTAAGGGAGCCCTTATCCCAGGATTACGATGCCCCCGGGCAAGCGCGTCACCTCTGCGTGATAAATTCGTTGAATCTGGCCGATCGCCTCCTCCAGATCGGCGACCTTGAACTGGCCGCTAATCCGGCGCGATGCGAGGTTTTGATTCGACACGACCACCCGGCCCGGACGATAGCGATTGATCTCGTCGACGGCTTCGGCCAAGGGCGTGCCGCGGAATAGCAAGTCCCCGTGCTGCCAGGCGCTGGCGACTTCAAGGTCGACCGTAACGCCGGGCTCGATACCTTGATTGTCGTACCAGACGCGATCCCGCGCGGACAAGCGGACGGTTCCCCGCGCATGTGACAAGCGTGCCTGTCCGCCGGTACACGTCACGCAATAGCGCGCACCAACCCGGCGCACCTCCACGCCCCCGTCAGGTACGATCCGCCCGGCGCCCGCGACGATTTCCACGTCACGCGCACCTGCCTCACGCTGAAGGGCTACCTCTCCATCGATCAGCAAAACGCGATCGCCACCCTTTGTGCCAGTTCCCCGTTCAATATCGACACTCGTCTGCGTATTGAGTAGGAGCGCAATATTCTGAGCAAGGTCCACCCGCATCTGCTCGCCGGTCGCTGTGCGGTGGTCTGCCGCCATTTCGTGCAGCGACGGCCAGAGATTCATCGGCGGACGGACGATCGCGGCCACGGCCACAGCCGTCCCGGCCACTGCCAAGCCCCTCAGGAACCGCCTCCGTGAGTCAACCGAAGCCTGACGTCGCAACACAGCCTCGGTCTGGCCGCGGCGCTCAGGGAAAGCCTGCTCGTAGTGCGCTTGCGCCTGCCCGATCGCACGCCATTCCTGATTTGCCCGAGCGAGAACACTCCGATGCAAGGGGCTGCGAGCGCACCATGCCTTGAACGCCTCGGCATCCTGCTTGCTCGCAGCACCACTGCGCAGCAGCCTTAGCCACGCCTGGGCTTGCGCATCAAGCGTTCCGGCGTCATCCGAGGCGTTGTCTGGTTGAATGCCCACCATGTTCAGTCTTCGTTACGTTCCTGTGCTGCGGCGCCTGCATGTCCTCAACTCACCGAGTCTGGCAAGGCAATCATCTGCGCAGACCGTCATCTCTACTAGACGAGCCAGTTCACCACAACCGCATCATTTTCAATTTGACGAATTCGACTGGTACCGCTGAATCCGCCGCGCCAGTGTCTCATGGGCAAGGTGGATTTCCAGCTCGACCTTTCTCAGGGATATGCCGTAGCGCTTAGCGAGTTCTTTTTGTGGCACACCATCGAGGCGCGAGGCCATGAATAGCTGCCGACGCAGAGGTGGGAGGTGATCGAGCGCATCGGCAAGCGCTTCTAGTTCCTGCCGCCCCAAAACCTCCTCGGCCGGATCAAAGGGCGCCACCTCCTGCTCGATCAGGTGCTCCACCTCCTCCCCCGACAGCAATCGGCGATCCGTGCGTATTCGATCGATGGCCAAATTGAGCGCCGTGCGCAGGATGAAGCCGGAGGGGTCCCGGACCGCACCGTTTGTTTCGCGTGCCTGCAGTCGCAGATAGGTATCCTGCATCACGTCCTCAGCCAGCTCTCGCGAGCCGACCCGGAAGCTGACGCGGCGCTTGATCAGATCGTAGTGATCGAGCAGGAAGCGGATCAGGTCAGCAGGCTGATTCATGCGGCGTCGGGAAAGAGAGCGCGGGTAAGCGCGCAATCGCCGCTTTGTGCAGGCATTCTGGGCAGGATGACCAACGTCACAGGAGAGTCGATCCCGGGGGGAAGCGGCACGGATATGCGCAGTCCCTTCAGCCTGCTCAGAACGCGTTGGTCCCGCGCGGCATCGCCGGTCGGATGGAGCAGGACCCGTTCGATAACATTGTCAGGTCCGACCCAGATGCGAAGCGCCATCCGATAGCCACCTGGCGTGGTCAAGGGGTCGCCGCACAATGCCCGGCCGATGACACTTTGAAGGGCTCCGTAGTACGCCCTCGCATCAGTAGTTAATCCCAGACCGTCCGAAAGGTCAGGCGCCTCGCCAGCACTTCCGGAGGCGGAACGTTCATCGAGCAGCATCCACGCGGAGGGCGCCGTCCGTTTAGCAATGAGTCCGGTTCCTGCCAGTAGCGCGCGCAGCGCCGCCTCAGGCGTGAGCTCACCTCTCAACGGTCCGCCCTCTTTGCCCGCGGTAATCGCATCATCGTAAAGCAGCGACTGGCCCGCGGTTCGCAAGAACGCTTCCAGCGCTTGCCGAAGCGGAAGTCGATCGATGTCAAATAGTCGCGGTCTGTCGACCTCTGCAGAATCGACATCACGCCTGCCATCGGCGGCGAGGGCCATATGGCAGAAGAGCGCCAATAGCCAGCCAACGTACAGGCACTGGCCGCCAAACCTGGCGCGGTGATGTCGTGAAAGGAAGGCAGTGGCCATGCACTTGGTCACGTGCGATGCGGGATAGACCGATTTGGGACAGGGAGTGAGGCGCCTGCAATGCTGCGACGATCACATTACAACGTTGTGACAGAGCGCGTAGAAACCGGGGCAGTTGTGGTAGAGCACTCACCGAAGACATCGGTGTGACCTCGATAGACTCTGCGCACCGCCAAATCGTACGCAGGGGAAGATCGAGAAGGTAAATACCTGTTTCCTGATCGGGAACGTCAAGATGCGGGGCGCGAAGCGCAAGCGAAATTTCGTCAAAAATTTATCATTCGTCAGGGACAAATGGCTTGCACCTCGCAGCTCGGAGCGTACACGAAACCCTTCAAATTTGGTGCATCGACTTTCCGCGGAAGGCCGCTCGGATCATGACGATGAAACCGTGCTCGTCACACCAGCCACACCTTGTGCGCTTGATGACTTTAGTCCGGTCGATGCCCCCTTCAACGAGACTGGTGCCCAAAGAGCACGCGCAAACCAGAATGTCCGTCTGGCAAGACTGCCGTCGTCGCGCGAACTCGCGTTGGCGGGCCGACTGCGCTCGCGTTTGATCGTTCTAAAAACCGCCTTCCGCTAGCCGTTAACACAATGGCGTTGTGTTGTTTCGAGAGGAAGGGGCCGTGTTATCGACTGTCATCGCGTCGACCAGCATTGTTGTCATAAGTCTGCTCTTCGGCGCAGCCCTGCTGGTGGCGTGGAGGAATTTCGAACTCGACAGGCATGTCGCGCTCTGGGCACTGTCCTTCATCTCAGCGGCGGTCGGACACGGCTTGCGCACTGGCGGCGGAATATGGTTAGCACGACAGGAACTGTTTGCCATGCTTGCCTGTCATGCGTCAGTGGCAAGCTTCGCTTTCCTGGCGTGGGGGTTTCGACGGCGTGCGCAGCGTGGCTCCAAGCTTGTGTTTGGTCTGTGGGCGGTGTCGATCGTGCTACTCGGCGTTTTTTTGATCGGTCACGGCATTGAATGGCGGACCATCTCACGCATTGTCACCGGATTGGCCGACGCTGCGATGGTCGGGATTATTGTCGCGACGCTCGGGCGCACGCGCGGAGCATGGCGCGTCGCGCAGTGGAATCTTGCGCTTTACGGCCTCTATGCAGCAGGCGTAGGTTTGGCTGCATGGCTTGCGCGGCCTGGCGGGGAAATCTCTAACCAAGCCTTTATCGCGATCTTGTCGATCGGTACACCGACTGGCATGATCGGCACCGGCATTCTCACTCTATTGATCGTCTCGGCAGATCTGGCGCGAGAACTGCGCAAGCAGGCGCGTACGGATGCGCTGACGGGGCTCCTTAACAGACGAGGCATAGAAGAACGGGCAGCGATTCTGCTCCAACGCAGCTCCTTGACTCATCCACTAATAGTCGTCATCGCTGATCTCGATCATTTCAAGATAGTTAACGACCGGTTTGGCCATGCCGCAGGTGATGAAGCACTGCGTCGTTTCGCGGGCCATCTTCGTGCCTCGATACACACGCAGGATGTAGCTGGCCGACTAGGTGGCGAAGAATTCTTGCTGCTGCTCCCTGACACGAATGCGCAGAACGCAGAGCAACTGGTTGATGCGATCCGCGCAGGTGTGCCAAACGCGTTGGGTGGCGTGCACGTCTCGCACCGCGTGACCGCGAGCTTTGGCATGACAATCGCGCAGAATGGGGTGTCATTTTCCGAGGCTTTGGCCCGAGCAGACGAGGCGCTCTACCATTCAAAGCAAAGTGGACGAGACCGGATCTCCTTCCTAGCTGTAGCGGTGTCCTGAGGACGGGTTGTCCGGATCCACAGCAGGAATTTGCTCGGGTTGCTTGTTCCGCATCGAGTCCTTGTTGCCTTCGCCCCCCCGTTTGGGTGACGCATGAACGCGGATGTCAACGGGCTGCCACCTTGTGAGTGCAGCGGTTGTACGGCCAGATCGCACGGCCATTGTTAAGTACCTACGGTATCACGCCGCCTACTGCAACTGATCTTCCTGCGCAATGATAGGCAGCTCGAACGCCGCCGCGCGCACCAGCTCGCAAGCCTCCTCGCCGTACTCCCACAAGTCAATCTCCCCACCATCCTCGCATGCCGGCACAATGCACTCGCGCGGAATGACCTCCCCCCGGATGATGTAGTCCCGAATGCGTTCGACCAGTCTACGCATCAGGTCGCCGCTGGAGAACCCTTCCCACTTGCCCTTGCCGTGCGTATAGACCTGCAAGCCGGTGTAGCCATCAATCAACCAGACACGGTTGTGCGTGTCGAGCTCGAGCCGCGCGAGACGGCCCGTGGTGCTGCAGAAGAAGAGCCGTCGGCCATGACTGCCGATGACGCGGATCAGTGCGTTCGCATCCTGGATGCGCTTGATTGGCGTGCTGATACAACTCATTGATGGAAGGTCAATCGAATCTTAAGAGAGAGGTAGTGGTCATCACGAAAGCCATGCCGCATTCTGGACAATGGCGATGCATTGCCGGCTTATGGCTCCAATCGCTGCACGTTCGTTTCGAAACGAACCAAAAAAAATCCCCTGGTCTCGCAAGCGAGCGCCAGGGGCAAGGTCTCATGCAGTTTTCACGGGGTCGAAAAATGCAATTGACCAGGGAAGAAAGCACCTTTCGGCGCTCCCACACACTTGGCGGCCGCCTCAACCATTCAGGCCAGCCTTGATCGTTACGTTCCTTCGCAGAACCCCTTCTGGCGTTCCAGCCTCGGCACCCAACGCGCACGCCCGCCGGTATCGCGACCGTTGCACGTGGGCGGCAATGGTTTCGGGCCAACGCCCAACTCTCCCGGAAAACCTGTACTGACCCCGGCATTCGAAGAAGGTCCCTAAATAAAAAGCCCCCTGATTCATGGGAGTGAGAACCAGGGGGAAGAGCCACTACAGAGAAACACAAAATCGTCGCAATGGCATTGCCCACGCCACCGTGAGGCGATCACTTCAATCGGTCGAATGCGGCCGGCCCCGCACCATCCAGCGCAAGCTTCTCGCGGGCAACACGACGTGCTTCGGCCAGTTCGCCCGGCGTGATCTCGAACTCGACCAGCACCTCGGCGATCCGGCGTACAAGCGCAGTACGCTGCCGCCGCCGCGCCGACTCCGCACGGCGCGAATGCTCAACTTGCTTGGTCAGCACAAGCACGCAATGCGCGATGCCACTCATGAAGCCGCCGTCTCATCCTCGTTTGGCTCGACGGACCCGCTTTGCTCGGCGCCGACAACTGACTCCACGTTGCCGCCCGGCTGACCATCCGCTCCCTCCTCCGCCCGGAAGTTGCGCAGATGCAGAAAGAACTGGCCCATCATCTGCGTCCACAACTGCATGGCCACGGTCAGATAGTCTGCGTGTACGCCACCGGCGGCCACAACATCCATCTCGAGCACAACAAAGTCACCATGCGCCGACACGCGCGCGAACCTGCGCGTGCGATGCCATGCGTTGAAGAGACCATCCGGGAGTTTGCCCCCTTGCACGTGCAGCGGGCAGCTCAGCGTGAAGTCGAGGTACTGGTCCGGCCCAACGGCATTGCCCCAGAGCACCTGGAATCCAATGCCGTGGCTCGCGCTCTGCAGGCGCACGGTCTGACCATCCTGTACCGAAGTGACCGCGCAGCCGGCCGCCCGGATCGCATCGGCCACCTGGTCCGCGCTCACGAACAGGCGAATGTCACTGGACGACGAGGTCCCCGCAGCGTCGTTGCTCGTGGCGTTGTCTTCCATGGGCAGATCCTGAGTCGCGTCATTCATGCAGCTTTCTCCTATCAATCGACAATTGGGTTGAGAGCCATCACACAGGTCTCACTGTTTGGTGCCCTCTGCAGCGGGCGTTGCTGACGCGCCGCCCGCCTGCGGCGCATCAGCCGGTGCAGCCGCCGCGCGTACATCGAACTTGCCCTCATATAGCTTGTCGCCGTACTGCTGGGCAATCTGCTCATACTTCACACGCGATTGCGCGGCGAACGGCTGTCGTGCAGCAATCACCGTCCCTAGATCCATGGTCTCGTAGGCTTGAAGAATCTCCAGACCTACCGCATAGAGCTTGGTGTTCTTCTCCTCGCACATGGCGAGCGCCGTACGCTGCGAACCGGCCTCTTCGGTTAGCCGCTTGCGCTCTGCCTCGGCGTGGCGTGCGAGCTTGAGCAACTCATCATAGGAGTTGCGATACTGCGCGATCTGCGCGTTCGCCTTGTCGGCAACGGTCTGCGCCTGCGCGTGCGACGAGCGAGCGCTTTGCTCCAGACCCTCACGTGCTGCCCGCTCGGAAGCCAATTGCGCCTGCGCAGCGTCAAGCGCCTTGCGCAACGCCTCCGGAGAGTCTTTTCCGGCCGCGGCGCCGGCAGGGCTGCCCTGCCCCGCCTTGAGCGCTGCAAGCTCGTTCTGCGCCTGCTGCAACTGCGCCGTGGTGTTGCGCAACTGCGCACGCAGGCGCTCTTCCATGCTTTGGGCCGGCTGGGCGTATGCTTGCCCGGCCGCAAGCATGGTGACCAGAACCGCGCCGGCGGACATGCACCAGCCGCGGGTGGACAATTTGCTCATGACACCCCCTTTAGAAACGCGCATTGAACTCGACCTGCAGGGTGTCGATCGCCAGCGGCGGCCCATAGACTTCCTTGGTCGAGATCCAGCGCCCGGTTACCCAAGCGTTCTTGTCCAGGGCGTACGACCCTCCAAAGTAATAGCCCTTGGCATTGGAGCCGCCACCGTGGAACGTGGAATCGTTATAGGCATCGGGCACCGCATCAGGTTCGATGCGCTTGTAGCCGAAGAGGACGTTCCAGTCACCGCGTGCAGTCGGCGCGGGCCTGCCGAACGTTGCCTGCAGCATGTAGGCGTTGGGGCCGCTCTTGAAGTTGGCGCGCGTGGTGTCGCCGCCCGGCCCGAAGTTGTTGACGATGCCGCCATTGGCACGGTTCCACATTTCGTCCTCGTTGTACGCGAGGTTGCGAATGTAGTTCGCGTCCAGGCGCAGCCCGTAGCCCGCCACGCGTGTATCCCAGCGCAGGTTCACGTCAAGCAGTTGGAACTTCGAGGCGTAGCCGACGTACTGCGGCTGCGGCGTATTGGCCGGATCCAGTGGATTGAGTGCGATGTTGCGCAACAGCATGAGCGTGTTGCCCTTCTGCATGAAGGCCGGACGTGACCAGTCCGTATCGCAACTCGTCGCGCCCGCGTAGAGCGCGCAGGGGCTCGACACGCGACCGTTGATGTTCTGGAAATCGTAGTAAGCGAGCGCACCACGCAAGCGGTTGTCGCTATTGACCTTCCAGTTCGCGCCGATCTGGGCACCGAGCAGGAACTTGTTCTCGCTCTTCATCTTATCCTGGCTATTCGACGGCGCATTGTCGCCCGAGTATTCCAGCGGAATGAAGCCGAGCGTGCCAAACAGATTGACGTCCTGGTTCCCGGGCAGGTCCTTATCAAAGCGTGCCGCGATGCCGTCGAGGTTCAGGTCCGTCGAGAACAGCATGTCGGTACTGGCAAACGGCGGCGCGAAGCGCCCGCCAATAAAGTCGACCCACTTTGCGGGTCGGTACGAGACCCACATCTGGTCAAGCCAAATGCTCTTCTTTGACAGCCCCCCGCCAAGCGTGGTGTTGGTCGATACCGGGCTGTTGTCGTTGCCAGTGGCCAGGCGCACACCGGCCTTGATGCTCTCGGAGACGTCTGCGTAGACGCCGAGGCGCGCGCGCGCGCTCAGCTGGTTCGTCCGGTTCTCCCGCGTATTCAGCAGCGGGGGCAGGCTGACGTTCGTATTCGGATTGACATCAAAGCCATTGCCCTTATTGATCGTGGCCCAGTCAAT
>Ga0187844_10000852_pt1 | contig 23741 bp, 16 predicted proteins | sample SpaLakP09_SKY_50_FD_134517 | JGI IMG/M metagenome (GOLD analysis project Ga0187844, IMG submission 134517) | Oligotrophic lake water microbial communities from Sparkling Lake, Wisconsin, USA - SP09_SKY_50 | ecosystem: Environmental > Aquatic > Freshwater > Lake | place: USA: Sparkling Lake...
ACCCTGGACAGCGCGGCAGGAACCTGGTTCCTGCCGCGCTGTCCAGGGTGATCTCGCTTTGCATCAGCGCCACCAGTCGCTGGCTGATGGCCAGGCCCAGGCCCGTACCACCATAGCGGCGCGCGGTCGAGGCTTCCGCCTGCGAGAAGCCGCTGAAGATATGCTGCCGCTGCTCCGGGGAGATGCCGATGCCGGTGTCCTGCACCGAGAACCGGATCCGCACACGCTCGTCTTTCTGACGGATCAGGGACAGCCTTACCCGCACCTGGCCGACCGCCGTGAACTTGACTGCATTGCCGCCCAGGTTGATCAGCACCTGTTTCAGACGCAAGGCATCGCCCACCAGGACGGGCGGAATGAGCGGATCCAGTTCATAAATCAGCTCGAGCCTCTTCTCGCCCAGCGCCCCCGACAGGATCACCGAGAGATCCTGCAACAGCTGCTCGACCCCAAAGGGTTCTGGGTAGAGCTCCATCTTCCCGGCCTCGACCTTCGAGTAATCGAGGACGTCGTTGAGGATGCCCAGCAGCGAGTGTGCTGCGGTATGCGTCTTGTGCACCAGCTCGCCCTGCTCGGAGGTCAGTTCGGTGTAGCGCATGAGCCGCAACAGACCCAGCACGGCGTTGAGGGGCGTGCGGATTTCATGGCTCATGTTGGCCAGGAATTGGCCCTTGCTGCGCGATGCGGCGTCGGCCGCCATCAGGGCGTTCTGCAAGGCGGTGACATCGATGCGGTAACCGACGTGGTAGTTGTCTGCCGTCAGGCCTTCTATGATGCGCAGCCAGCGTCCGTCACGCAGTTCGCGGATCCGGTCGGAATACGGCAAGCGATGCAAGCTGAGTGTTTCCTGCACCCACTTTTCCTTGTCGTCCAGCGAATGCTTGAAGATGCCGGAATCGGTGGCCGCCCGGACGATGCTTTCATACTTAGCGCCGACACGAATCGCATCCTTGATAGGTGCATAGATCTGCCGGTATTTGTCGTTGCAATAGACCAACCGGTCATCGGGGTCAAACAGTACAAAGGCCTCGCCCAGTGCCTCGATGGCGCCGCGCAGGATACGCTGCTCCTCCTCGACGCGCTGCTGGGCACTGACCTGAGCCGTGATGTCCTGCACGGCGCCAATGATGCGTTCGGACTGGGCCCCATGCCAGTCCAGCTCGGCCACCAGGCGCACCCATTGCGCCTGCCCCGGCTCGGCACCCGGCATGCGTGCCAACAGGTCCACCGACGGCCGCTCCAGGCGGGTCATCGCCAGCAGTTGCTCGCGCGCCAGGGCACGGGCCTCGGGATCGAAACGCCGCGATATGTCGTCGATATGGCTGTCCTGGGTGGCCGGCAGACGCAGGATGGCGCGGCATTCGTCCGACAAATGGAGCTCGCTCGTACGCAGGTCAGCGTGCCAGCTGCCGATGCCCGCGATGCGGCTGGTGCGGGTCAGCAGCTGCTGGCTGGTACGCAACTGCTCCTCGATCTGCTTGCGTGCCGTGACGTCCAGGGACATCGCGATGTAGCGCTCCACCTCCCCGTCAGGCCCCACGAACGGCACGATCAGGCTCTGCAGCCAGTAAAGCTGCCCGTCCTTGGCCCGGTTGCAGATCTCTTCGCTGCGGGACTCGCCGCGACGGATGGCGGCCCACATCTCGGCCCAGAACTGCGGCGGGTGCGAGCGGGAATTGAGGATACGGTGATTCTGGCCCAGCAGTTCGCTCTCGCTGTAGCCGCTGATCTGGGCAAACCTGCGATTGACGCGGGTGATGGTGCCGTTGCGATCCGTCTCGGATACAAAAGCCTGCTCGTCCAGCGTGCGCATCAAGGACTGGTTGTCGCTCAGCGCCTTGCGCAGGGCTTCGCGGGTCAGGACCTGCTCGTCGACATCCACCAGCACGGCCACGAAGCCCGTGAAGCCGTCCTCGACGTCGCGTTGCGGCGATAACAGCGTACGCACCCAGCGATCACGCCCGTCACGGTAGCGATGCAGCACCTCCACATCGATACCGGCGTGATTGCGGATCGCCTCGTCGAGCCGGGCCAGGGTGCCGGGATCTGCAACTGGTGAACGCAGCAGACCACCGGGCTTGCGTCCCATCACCTCGCCTTCGGCATATCCTGTCACCCGGCAGAAAGACTCATTGACCCAGGCCACCTCGTGGCGGCTGTTGGTCACGATGACGGGGCTGCCCGTGTGCTGGGCCACGGCGGCCATCATTTCCAGCTGGCTGGCCAGTGCATCCGATTGCCGGTCTGCGCGGTACTGGGTGATGGCTAGTGCCCAGAACTGCCAACCTCCGGCCAGCAACAGACTCCACCCGGTCGCCAACAACACCTCGCGGGTGAGCAGATTACCGAACTGTTGCCCCACGAGTGCGTAGGCCAGGCCCAGCAAGCCCACCACGAACAGCGAAGCCGATACCAACAGGTAGCGCCGAACAGCCAGCTGCAATTCCATGGCAGTTCAGAGCTGCAGCAACGCGGCTTCCATGGCCCTGATGTCCAGCGGCTTGATCAGGTAGCCGCTGGCGCCGGCATCGCGGTAATAGGACCAGTTTGTCCCGAGGTCATTGCCACTGACCAGGATGACGGGCAAGGTCGCCTGGCCGCGGGCGCGGCGCTCGCGCAGGCTGGCCAGCGTCGCCAGGCCGTCGTGCACCGGCATGTTCAGGTCCAGCAGCATGAGGTCGAAGGGCAGGCGCTCCAGCATGTCCAGGGCGATCTGGCCGTTGTTGGCCAGCGCGCCGGAATGCCCCAGTTCGCGCAGCAGGCGAGCGGCGATGCGCAACTGGATCGGATCATCGTCGGCCACCAGGACCCGCAATGGACGCTGGGTTGTCATGATCGCTGATGGTAGCGGAGGAGCTTGCCAGCGGCCTGACGGACCCCTGCGGATCAGTTGATCAGGAGGCGCGATGAGCGCGGCACGTGCGCCATGAGGAACTCCATCTGGTCGGCCAGGATGCGCCGGTTGCGCAGGATGAAGTCCTCCCAGAGGCTGGGAATGTAGGGCGCGTAGAGCAGGGGCATGCCGGCCTGCTCGGGCGTGCGGCTGCTCTTGCGGTGGTTGCAGGCGCGACAATATCCCCACCAATTAGAAGTTACCAGTTTAATTCCCCATCAGAGACAGTGACTGCGAGGATAAGGCAAACCAGCTAATACTACAAGCTAGTTATCCCCATCTACTGGTTTACGATTTAGGGATATGCTCTCACCCCTCACCACCCATGCCGTAGTGCATTTGGCGATCGACGCTGCGGACGCGCAGACACTGCCCGTGCTGATCGATCTGGACGACTTAGCGAATCCAGCTATCTCCATGAGCGTTGCCAAATTCGCGCGCTATGTGCAGCTCCAAGGCAATGCTAGTTATGAGTCCATCTCAAAGTCAGTGGTCGCCATCGGTAAGCTTCGCGACTATTACAAGCTTGTTAGTAATGAGCCAGCTCTGACCCCGGGCAAGCTGCGCAGCTTTCTGGAAGACTTCCTTGCCGAGTTTGATCATGGAACAGTGCTCAGCTGGCGACCAGCCAGCAATCAGCAGTACCTGACCACACGTGCCGCTGTCTATGACTACGTAAAGTTCGTCATGGACACCAGCTTGCCGTTCTGGAGCACTGGAGAAGCACAGTTTATCGAGGCCTGCCGCGAGTCGTGGATCAGCCTGTCCCATGCAGAGAAGAGCCTGCTGTTCCACACGAAGTCCAGATCGCGAAAAAAATTGGGAGGTCGTAAGCGGCAGACCGTAGGGCTCAAGCAGTACAAACCGTTTCCACCGCACCTTGTCCAAAAACTCATTGAGGAGACCAAAAACCCGCGCGACAAATTTCTTTTTGGAGTGTTGGCGTATGGTGGTAGGCGCCTGTCAGAAATGCTTCACTTGTTCTTGCGGGACTTAGCCGCGCGTGAGGATGAACTGCATATCGTTCTTAAACATCCATCCTATTCGCCCATGACCTGGACCAATCAGGCTCACAACCCCGTTAATGGGCAGCGGCGAGAGTATCTGCGCGCGATGTTTGGCTTGCTGCCTCGAACAGAGCATGGGGCCAACAGAAGTGCCGCAGGCTGGAAGGGAATTAAATTCGATAATGAAGCTGCTCGCAGCTCAGAGATATATTGGATCCGCGACAGTGGCCAGTACCTCTTGCATCTGCATCGCCAATACCTTCATGGCGCTCGCGCGGATGTGCCAAAACGCAATCATCCATACTACTTCGTTGCGCAAGACGGCGAGCCACTGACCATCAAGGCGGTTGAAAAGCAATTCGACCTTGCGTGCAGGCGGGTTGAGAAGAAGCACGGCGTCAGTCTAAAGGGATATGGCCCACATTCGCTCCGGCACTTCTACGGTTTTTACTGTGCTGATGTATTGAAGGCCGACTTGCTTTTGATTCAAAAGTGGATGGGACACGTCCAGATTTCATCAACGACGGTATACGCCCACATTAGCCCAGGAACCGCAGCCAAGTCTCTTAAGCGGGCCGAGACACTGGCACAGATCGAGGGTCGCACAGGACACAGCACGGCAGAGAGAGAGGAAGTAGCTAAGGGGTTTTCAGATGCAAGACTAGAACCGCTGCCACACAACTTGAAGCTTGGAAGTATTGCGTTTGGTCAGATCAACACGAAGACTCTCACAAGAAAAACCCGATGACTTATCAGTACCTGACAGACGCAGCACCAGAGATTTATCCGACGCCCGGTGGTATCGCAAAGTCCGTCCTCCTGAACCCAAACAAACTGAAGTTCCTGCTCATCGCCAGCCCAACGCGCGAAGATCTGGAGGAATCCATCGAGCAGTATGGACTCAAACGCATAGAGAGTCGCTGGACTGAGCTGTTGGAGCCTCCCGCCAACGGCAGGGAAAACTATATCCAGGCGTTGCAAATCAAGCACCCGAAGCTTCGTACCCTCCCGCCTACAGCGATCATGAACCTGTTAGGCGAATCCATGATCGCGGGAGCCATCGACCGCGTTCGGTCCATGGGCTTAGCCGAACAACGCGACCTCGTGCAGCCACTCAAGCCCACAAGCATTGGCGAGATGCTCGCTTTGTACAAGGACACCCAAATTGATCAAACGGGCTACAGGTATCTTCGACATGAACTCGGCAAGTCGGCTTCTACGTTGGACTTTTTTGGACGCCTGACCAACACGCTTTTCTCTGGAATCGCGGAGTCAGACTATACGCTTGGCACTCCGAAGCCTGGCTTCCACCAGCCGCGTGTCTTTGAATACCTTGGTTTGGCCGCTACACGAGGATGGATTCTCTTCCCGTTCATATCGGGCGAAAGCGGAACCAACGAGATGTACGCTCTCATGCATAGGAGCAACACGAAGCGCTATCTTCATCCTATGTTTGGCCCGCCTGCGGTCGAAGAAATCATGAGCGCGACAAGCGACCTAATGAAAGATGGCGCGGCCCCAACAGCTTCGTCAAAGTATGCGAAGTTCCTAGTCGTCAGTTCGACCTTACGATCAATTTCCCAATCAAGCACGGCGCTCTTCTCGCGCTGTCTCGAATTGATTGACAACGGCAGAGAAGACTCTCATCGGCAAGTTGGATATGCGCGACGCGCATATAACGTCATGTTGATGCTGCACAACAGCCAGCACCCAGATGCACCAAGACAACCCCCGCTAGTTCGCGTGCTCGACGAAGTCTCGCTTGATGACTTTGCTTCACTGAACACAATTCTTGAAGGCTTGCCGCACCTCACAGCCTGGGGGGATGCAATGTCCGCGTTTATACGCAGCAATACCAATGCGCCAGCATCGGGAATCGTTCGCAAAACAGCCTGTATTGAATTCATTCAATTCCTAGCTGAAGTAGAGATGCCGCCACAGCGACCTGAACAGACACTACGCGCGCTCATCAACGACTATACCGACCATGGTCCTTGCTATCGCAACAATCTGCGTCGCCGTTTCAATAGTCCTGATACGCGAAACATCAAGCTCATGGAAATGAGTCACTTCTTCAACTTCGTTCAGGATCAGCTACGCGCTCATCATCAAGGGCATCCTAGCGACACGCCTTGGTTCGCAAACCCTATTGATCTCAAATTCGATCGCTTCGCAGTTGAGTACCGAGCAGGTACAACGCGCAAATCAATCGCCGCGGACACCATGACAGAGATGCGGCAAGTGCTCGTCGCCAACGACTATGCCTGGGCCAAGCAATGGAACACGGACTGGGCCTTTCTGGTGAATCAAGACACCAAGAAACTGGAACGCGTTTGGTGCCCCAGCCCGACCCTGTGTTTGTATACGCTGCTGTCATTACCCCTTCGAGGCCTCCAGGGACGCCTGCTCGACTCGGGCGAAGGTGACGCCCTCATTTACGACTTCGACAGCGAGACGATGATCCCCAATCCAAACCAGCTACCAATCAACGGTCGCCTGGAAACTGGGCGGCGAGAGGGCTTTATCCAGGTAATGCCGTCCGGTCTGACAGCTGATCCCGAACTTGTGGGAATGTGGATCAGTGTCAACAAGACCAGCGAGGACGGGTATGCCATCCCTTGGGTGAGTGATGATCTGTTGCACCACCTAAGGTACCAGCGAGACTGGATACAGCGCTACGCGCCTCACCCGAACACACAGACTATTGAAGATGCCCAGGGGCATCGCAACACTCCAACAGAATGGGTCGATTCACAGCACCTCTTCTACTGTCTGTTTCGCGACCCGGCCGTGACTGATCGTGTCCATGACAAGTCGTTGCCTGTATCGAAGCAGAAGCTGATGCGGCTTTGGGGCCGGCTGTCTCTTGAAGTACAAAATCGAATCAACGCCCGCGCAACCAGCGAAGCTCATCGAATTCGACTGGTCAAACCAGGCACGGAAAACGATGCCTACCCAGCAGCCATTCATGACCTGCATACCCTGCGAGTCTCCGGCATCACTGATCTGCTCGACAGGGGCGTGCCCTTGAACATCGTGTCAGAGTATGTGGCTGGCCACGCCACATACATCATGACCCTTTGGTACGATGCACCGGCACCCGGTGCAGTGCGTCGCGCGATGATGCAGGCCCACCAGCGCGCTGGTGACAGCCTTGGGCCACTACCACGCCTGCTGGAAAGTGAAATTGAAGAGCTGAAGCCGTTCTTGCTCTCCAATCCTGACTTCCAAGGTGGCTACACCGGCTTCGACGCCTTACAAGACAATATCGGCCTCATCCAGGTTCGGCATTCTGGTATCTGTCCCGGAACCCGCTGCGAAGAAGGCGGTCTGACCGACAAAGGCCGCATCGAACCAGTTCCTGTTGGTGATCGAGGTCCATCCTGTCCGCAGTGTCGTTTCTGGCTTACTGGTCCTGCGTTCCTGATCGGTCAGGTCATCGAAGGCAACCAGCTGATTATGAAGATTCGCAACAAGGTTGCCTCCCTGGCCTCCAGCCGCGAAAAGATTATGGATGCTGAAGACGCGGGCGATGCCGGTCTGGCTGACCTGCTGCGCGGCAAGAACGACATCGAAGAGCGGCAGCTCAACAACATGCTTACAGAGTGGTGGCACCGGATGCGTTTCTACGAGAGTTCAATTGGCAAGCTCGATGCGTACCGTGAGGCACGTAATGCCAAGGAGGCTTCCAAGCGCGCCGAGTCCATCGTGCTGTTCAAGCAGCCTGACAAAGGGGAAGCGAATTTCGGGTATGGGCCAGCGACCGAGCTCGAACTCAAGCATTTCTTGTCGACTTGCGCGGAGATCCTGCCAAACTTCACCGACGAAGCCCTGAGCGCTCACCAGGACATAGAACTGGCTATCGGGAAGTTCCTGGCCATTAATGACGAGCGCGAACTGTCTTCCATGTTCTTTAAGCTGGACGACTCGCAGCGCCTCGCAGCCGCGAACCTGACGATTGAGCTGATGCAGCGTGCGACGGCGTCGCCGCTTGACGCCACCGCCCTGCTCGAGGGGAAAACGCAACTCCAGAGTATCCCCAACCTTCAGGGCGACTTGAAATCTCTTCTGTCCAGTGGTGCGGTCCAAGCCATGGTCGAAACCAAACGCCGCCTCAAAGCCAAGTAACCAGAATGACCACCAAGCCAACACCCAAGACCACGCGGCGCGCTTCGGACGTGCTCTTTAACGAAGTCTCTGGTTCCCGCAACAGCTTACGTCGGGAGAACATTCGACTCATCAAAGAGGTCTGCGACTGGATGGAAAAAGACAAGGTGCACATCTCGGTCGCGGAAGTAGTCCGCCGCTGCGGAGCCGATGGACCAGCATACTCAACGGTAGCAAACCAAGGCTCCCAACTGGGGAAGTACATCCGCTTGAGAGTCGCCGAGCAGGCCGCCAACCCTAGGTTGGCCGGCAGCACCCAAAGCATTGCCGACACCGTGCACGACCCGATCCTCCAGGCGCGCATACGGGACACTGAAAGCACAGCCCGGTGGGTCACCCGAGAAAACGACGGCCTTCGAGCGCTGCTTAAATCCCTGCGGCCGGGAATCGACATTGACGGGCTCATCCGAAAGGAATCTGGCGCCACTGCGGCCATCAAGCCCGAGTTACCCAAGCCATCGCCTAGCCCGGACTTCAACGAGCTGCGAGGACTGCTGCTCAAACTGATGGATCATCTAGTAAGTACGCGCCAGTACAAGGGTATACGTGGCCGGCTCACCATCAACGGCAAGATCGTGCTGGACGCTCGTGAGATGACAATATACCGGGAAGCATCGGGACTGACGGAAGAATCTTGGCAGACGCGATACGGAGAGGTTGACCAGCGGAGAAGCGACCTTGGCTAATGGCCAACGCCCCCCATTGCAACTAGATGGTCCGTCTCGGGACTTGATGTAGAAGATGGCCAGGGGCAACGCACGATTAAAGCACTCGCCTGTCCAGTTTTGCTCTGGATGAACTGCTTGACGCTTCACCGACTTTGGGTCGGGAGTAATCTGGAAAACGCGTTGTAAAGGGGCTGGAATCTGCCGTGCGTTATACCGCTGACGCAGCGCAATCAGGTGCCAGGCCGTTCAGGAACAACTTTTGGGGAGCTCTCGCGAAAGATCGCCAAGAGCAGCAACAAGACCCCCGCATTGACAAAGACATCGGCAAGATTAAACGCAGGCCAGTGCACTTCGTTCCAATGAAAATCAAGATAATCCACGACCGCTCCAGTTGCGATGCGGTCGACGACATTCCCAACAGCACCGCCGAGTACCAAGCTCAAACCCAAAGCCTCGTAGCGTGGACGTTGTATTCGCAGCATGAACACGAGCCATGCGGACACAAGCAGCGCTAGCGCGATGAAGAAATAACGCTGCCAGCCACCTGCTTCAGCAAGAAAGCTGAAGGCAGCACCTGGATTCAATACATAAACCAGATTGAAAAATGTGCTGACAGGTACTCGCTCAGCCAACTCGAACGTACTCGCAATCACACCTTTTGTTCCTTGGTCTAGCAACACGGCCAGCAAAGCCACGCCATACCAACGCCAAATTGAAATCGGCGTTGCACTCATTTGCGCAGCAACCTCAGACCGTTGAACACCACGATCAGGCTGGCGCCCATGTCGGCAAACACCGCCATCCACATGGTGGCGCCGCCCAGGACGGACAGCACCAGGAAGACCGATTTGATGCCCAGGGCCAGCACGATGTTCTGCCAGAGCACGGCCCGGGTGCGACGGGACAACCGGATCAATTCGGGAATGCGGCGCAGGTCGTCATTCATGATGACCACATCAGCCGCCTCCATGGCCGTGTCGGTGCCCGCCGCGCCCATGGCAATGCCGATGTCGGATCGCGCCAGGGCCGGGGCATCATTGATGCCGTCGCCCGTCATTGCAGTGGTGCCGTAACGTGTCTGCAGGTCCTCGATGGCTGTCAGCTTGTCTTCAGGCAGCAAATTGCCGCGGGCGTCGTCGATGCCAGCCTCGCGGGCAATGGTTAGTGCCGTGGCCGGGTTGTCACCCGTCAGCATCACCGAGCGCACTCCCAGGGCGTGCAGCTCGCTCAGTGCCTCGCGCGAACTCTGCTTGATAGTGTCGGCCACGGCAAAGAGGGCCAGCACCTGACTGTCCATGGCCAGCAGCGTCACGGTGCGACCCTGGCCCTCATGTTCGGCCAGCCGTGCTTCGATGGACGGACTGCACAGACCTCGCTCCTCGATCAGGCGGTGGTTGCCCAGGATCAGCATCTGGTCATCCATGCGGGCCTGGATGCCCCGGCCGGGCAGAGCGGTGAACTGCTCCAGTGCTCCGTTGTTGCGATCCAGTCCCTGGGCAATGGCCCTGGACACAGGGTGATCAGAATTCCCCGCCAGATCACTGGCCCAGCGCAGTACCTGCGCTTGCGGGATCGGCGAGGGCAACACCTCGGTGGCCACCAGCCGGGGCTTGCCCTCGGTGATGGTGCCGGTCTTGTCCAGCGCAATGACCTTGATCTTGTGGGCGCCCTCCAGGTAGACCCCGCCCTTGATGAGGATGCCGCGCCGCGCCGCCGAGGCCAGGCCGCTGACCACCGTGACGGGCGTGGCAATCACCAAGGCACAGGGGCAAGCGATGACCAGCAGGACCAGGGCCTTGTACAGGGCCGCCATCCAGCTCAAGCCCATGAGCCAGGGCGTCAGCAGCGCCACGGCCACGGCGAGCGCGAACACCGCCGGGGTGTAGATGGCGGCGAACTTGTCCACGAACTGCTGGGTCGGCGCGCGGCTGCCCTGGGCCTGTTCCACGGCCTGAATGATGCGCGCCAGCGTGGTATTGCTGGCGGCGGCCGTGACGCGCACTTCAAGCGCACCGTTTCCATTGATGGTGCCGGCAAAGACCAGATCGCCCGCGACCTTGTCCACCGGCATGCTTTCGCCCGTCACCGGGGCCTGGTTGACCGCACTGCTTCCGGCAATGACCACTCCATCGAGCGGAATGCGCGCTCCGGGTTTGACCCGGACGATGGCTTCCAGCGCCACGTCGACCGCTGCAAGCTCCTTCCATGCGCCATCGGGCTGGCGCACTTCGGCCGTGTCCGGTGCGAGATCCAGCAGGCTCTTGATGGCATTGCGCGCCCGGTCCACAGCCCGTGCCTCGATGAGTTCCGCTATGGCGTAGAGCGCCATCACCATGGCCGCCTCGGGCCATTGGCCAATCAAGAAGGCGCCGGTGACCGCTACCGTCATCAGGGCACTGATGTTCAGGCGCCCTTGCCGCAGTGCGGTGAAGCCCTTACGGTAAGTGGAGAAGCCAGCCAGCCAGATGGCCACCGCCGCCAGGGCTATGCCGGCGCCCTTGTACAGGGCCGTCTCGGGCGCGAAGAAGGCCAGCAACTCGGCCGCGATGGCCAACAGCAGGGAGGCACTTAGGCGCCACAACCCTTCGGCCAGAGGCGCGTGCTGATCAGCCTGTTCCAGTGGTGCCACGGGCTGGGGCTCAAAGCCGGCGTGGCGGATCGCATCCAGGACGCGCGGCATGATTTCCGTGGGGGCATCGATGCGCAGGATACGCGCCGACAGCTGAAAGCCCAAACTCCGGATGCCGACAATGCCCGCCAGCGCATGCCGGATTTCGCCTTCCTCGGAAGCGCAATCCATGGTCGGGATGCGAAAAACCGCACCTGCTGTGCTGGACTGTTCGGCCTCAACGGGGGCAGGTGTCGGCGTGGCGCTGCAGGCACTATTACAGGCGCAGCAAGAGGCCGTGTCTTGCTCTAGGGTTTGCGGTAATTTCATTTTCACTCCTTGCTGGGCTCTATTTGAAACCCTGAAGCGGCTATAGAGTCAAGTTGCTAAGATTCATAACCCTGAATGCCTAACGGCCTTACCATGCTTGAAGCTCTGCGCGTCTCATTTCTGTTCGTCCTCACCGCCGTTGCGGAGATCGTCGGGTGCTACCTGCCGTGGCTGGTCTTGGTACATGGGCGGACTCCCTGGCTACTCTTGCCTGCGGCGCTGGCACTGGCGTTTTTTGCCTGGCTACTGACACTGCATCCGCAAGCCGCCGGCCGCACCTACGCCGCCTATGGTGGTGTCTATGTGGTGGTGGCGTTGCTGTGGCTCTGGCGTGTGGATGGTGTCACGCCCACGCGCTGGGATATGGTGGGCGGTGCCATTTGCCTGCTGGGAATGGCTTTGATTGCATTCCAGCCTCATGCCGTTGAAGTTTGACTCCTGGAGTTGCCATATGAAGATTGGTGATCTTGCGAAACTGACCCAAACTCAGGTCGAAACCATCCGTTACTACGAGCGCGAAGGCCTGCTGCCCCAGCCTGACCGTACTGAGGGCAACTACAGAATCTACGGCGCGGCACATGCTGATCGACTCGCCTTCATCCGTCACTGTCGAAATCTAGACATGACTTTGGATGAAATACGGCAACTGCTGCGTCTCAAAGACGATCCCGCATCAGACTGCGGGGATGTGAATGCACTCTTGGATGAGCACATTGGGCACGTGGCCAACCGGATACGGGAGTTGCGCGAGCTGGAGAAGCAATTGAAGAGCCTGCGTGAGCGTTGCTGCGAAGCTCAGGCGACAGCAAGCTGTGGAATTCTGAATGAGCTTTCCCGCACACCATCCACGTTCAAGGAAAAAAGTGCGGGGCACGTTCACAGGACGCACACGGGTGGTAAAGCAGCGCCTTAGGCTGGCTCCGCGGTTGTGTTGTGTAAGACAGTACGATGTGGCTTGACTCTGTAGCGGCTTCAGGGTTTCAAATAACGATTCCGAATGAAACCACACCGTCAGAGGGAAAACTATGGCTACGCATCAGGAACCTCATGGCAACCTTGCATTTTCCAAGGCTCAGCATGCTGGAGGAGTGTTCGCCATGGAGACGTCTGATCCGGGGTTGACCCCGGATCGAGGGAATCCTGCGGGGCGCAAGCCCTAAAGAGTTCCGATTTGCAATTTTCAGGATTACGGCTTTTTTAACTCAGAAAGGATGAGCAATCATGGGTATCTTTGACCGACTTTTTGGTGGCCACCATGGTGGCCGGGGTCATCATGGCGGGGGCTACTACCCTCAGCCTAGTGGAAGTGGCGGTGGTGGAATGGGCGGCGGCGGTGTTGCCTGCCCCAACTGTCGAACGGTCAATAGCGCAGGGGCGCAGTTCTGCCAGCAATGTGGCACTTCGATGAAGCCCGCCGCGTGCACGCAATGTGGCACTACCTTGCAACCTGGCGCCAAGTTTTGCGGCCAGTGCGGGAAACCTGCGGCATAAAGCGCCGCCGTCAACTGCACCTATAGATAGAGAAAAGCCCTTAGGAACAAAGCCCATTCTGTCCAAGGGCTCTCTTCAATATAATCAGATCATGCGCCGCAGGCTGTCAATTCTGCTGCTCGTCCTTTTGCCGCTCCAGTTCACCTGGGCAGCAGCTGCGGGATATTGCCAGCACGAAAAGACTGTCAAGACGTGGCATATCGGTCATCACGAGCATCAGCACCAAGACGATGCTGGCCAGGCGCATGCCAAGGTCAAGACCTCGGACGGGGCCTTGGGTGCCAAGCTAGCCGATACCGACTGCAATGTTTGCCACCTGAGCAACGTACAGCCTTTGCCCATGGTTGTCCTGGTTCTATCCGAACTGCAGGGCATTGAAATCCAAAACACACTCGCGGGTCTATTCTCGACTCGCGGCCCCGATCTCCTAGAACGACCCAATTGGCGCATCGTCTGATTCGACGAGCGCGCTTTTTGCAGGCATCTTTCTTTTTTCCTGACCTGATCACTGCTGCTCTCGTCGAATCCTCCCGGCTGTTTGTACAACTCTGGAGAATTCGATGCGCAGATTCTGTGTGCCGTTGCTATGCACGGCACTACTCCCCACATTCGCCCTTGGGCAGGTCACGCCGCCTGCCTCAAGCCCTACGAGTATTTCTGTCCAAGCCTCGGCCACGAAAAGCGCCGGGTTGACGCTTGAGATCGCGCTTCAAACCGCGCTCCGCCAAAACCCGCAGCTGCGCATTGCCGAACTCGAGGTCGAGGCCAACAAAGGCGCGGTTCAGCAGGCCCGAATCATTCCCAACCCATCGTTGGGGTTTGAGCAGCAGGACGCAGGCAGGGCAACCCGCCAAACCACGGTCCAGCTGAGCCAGCCCATTGAGCTGGGCGGTAAGCGATCTGCCCGCATGGAGCTGGCCAACAGCGGCCAGGAAGTGGCCATGGCCGAGCTTGCGATGCGGCTGGCTGAATTGCGAGCCGTGACAACGCAAGCCTTCTTTGAGGCCTTGATTGCCCAAGAGCGCGTCAGGGTTGCCGAAGAGTCCTTGAAGATTGTTGCCAGCGGAACCGCAGCCACAGCTCGACGGGTGACGGCCGGGAAAATATCACCGACCGAGGAAACGCGTGCGAGGGTTGCAGAGGCCAATGTGCGGATCGAGCTACGCCAAGCTCAGGCCGACAGGCTCGCGGCACTGCGCTCGCTTGCTCTCGTCATGGGTTCACCGGCTAACAGCATCGATCAACTCGATGGCCGGCCGGAGACTCTGCCGATCCCGCAGGGGAATGAAGCGATCAACGATCGCCTCATGAAATCTCCTGTGCTGAGACGGGCCCAGGGCGAGGTGCGCAGAGCGCAGGCGGCCTATGAACTCGAACGGGCACGCCGCATCCCCGATGTCACGGTCAGCCTAGGCGCTGTCCGCTCGCAAGACTTCGGGCGCGATCAGCCCATCATCGGTCTCTCTATCCCCCTGCCGTTTTTCGACCGGAATCAAGGGGCACAGCTCCAGGCGCTACGCCGACTGGATGCTGCGCAAGTGCAGGCCGAGGCTGAAGAGGCGCGCCTTCGTTCGGAGGTGCTGAAAGCGGCGGACCAGCTGCAGGCGCGCTCGAGTGAGGTTCAGGCGCTGCAGCAGGAAGTCCTTCCCGGAGCCCAGAGCGCGTACGAAGCGGCAAGCCGTGGCTTTGAGCTCGGCAAGTTCGGTTTCCTGGATGTCCTGGATGCCCAGCGCACCTGGCTGCTGGCACGAACACAGTATTTGAATGCTCTTGGCGAGGCACATCGTGCGTCCGCGGAGCTTGAGCGTCGACTCGGATCGGCGAACGACCGCCCTGAAGTGGGTAATCAACCGTGAGTTTGAGCATGAAAATCAAGACTGATCTGATCTCGCGCGCGAGCGCAACCCTGGGCAAGAAGCAGCTGATCGCGATCGCTGTGTTGATCGCATTGGGAGGCATTGGTGGCGTTGCCATCATGAGTTCCGGTCCCGGCAAATCGGGCGCCCAAGAAGCCCATGGCCATGGACATGACGAGGCCAAAGGCCACGGCGACGGGGAGCACCATGGTGAATCCAAGGGTGAAGACGGCCACAAGCACGCTGAAGGCCACGGCGACAACGAGCACCATGAGGAAGGCACAAAAGGCCCCAACGGTGGTCAGACGCTGACAGATGGTGACTTCGGACTCGAGGTCCTGCTGGCTGAGCAAGGCGGGGCACCCCGGATGAAGCTGTGGCTCTCCAAGAAGGGCAAGGCCTTGGCAGCGGACAAGGTGAAGGTGACGGCTGAGCTGACGCGGCCAGGCGGCGATGTCGAGAAGATCACCTTCAAAGCCGACAAGGACGTACTGGTCAGCACGCAAGCCGTCGAAGAGCCGCATGCCTTTGAAGGCATGGTCATGGTGCAGGCAGACAAAGAATCGCTCATCTTCCAGCTGAGTCAGAAGGAAGGCCTGATTGCGATGACGGACACCCAGATCAAGACCGCCAGTGTGGGCGTGGATACATCTGGCCCAGCCACCATTCGGTCGACGTTGCAATTGCCTGGCGAGATTCGGTTCAATGAAGATCGGACCGCACACGTGGTTCCGCGTGTTGCAGGGGTGGTTGAGAGCTCTCCTGTCGCATTAGGTCAGCAAGTTCGCAAAGGAGAAGTCCTGGCTGTCATCAGCAGCCCGGCCATCTCGGAGCAACGCGCCGAGCTCCAGGCGGCGCAAATGCGCCAGCAGCTTGCCCGCACGACGTACGAGCGTGAGAAGAAGCTCTGGGAAGAGAAGATCTCGCCTCAGCAGGACGTATTGCAGGCAGAACAGTCTCTGCGCGAGTCGGAAATCGCCGTGGCCAATGTTCGCCAAAAGCTGCAGGCTGTCGGCGCTAGTGCCAGTGCCAGTGCTGGCGGGTTGAACCGCTATGAGCTTCGTGCGCCATTTGACGGGATCGTCATCGAGAAGCACATCGCCTTGGGCGAACAGGTTCGCGAAGACACCAATGTCTTCACCATCTCTGATCTGCGCACGGTCTGGGCTCAGATCAACGTTCCAGCCAAAGATCTGCCTCTGGTTCGCGTAGGCGAGAAGGTCACGATTCGGTCAACCTCGTTCGATCAGTCCGCGACAGGGACGGTGGCTTACGTCGGCTCCCTCATCGGAGAACAGACCCGAACCGCACAAGCGCGTGTCACCGTCAAGAACCCCAAGGCCATCTGGCGCCCCGGGCTCTTCGTCAATGTCGAGCTCCTGGCCAGCGAAGCGTCCGTGCCGGTAACCGTGGCCAGCGATGCGATCCAGACTATGGAAAACAAGACGGTTGTGTTCCTGCGCACACCCACCGGATTCATTCCGCAGCCTGTGCAACTAGGCCGCAGTGACGGCAAACGCGTGGAAATCGTCAAAGGCATGCAGCCTGGCGCCAAGTACGCCAGCACGGGCAGCTTTGTCGTGAAAGCGGAGGCCGGCAAGGGCTCTGCAAGCCACTCGCACTAATCAGGATGCAGAACCATGTTTGAACGCACTATTCGTTTTGCAATTGATCACCGATGGCTCATGATGTTGGCCGTCCTGGGCATGGCAGCCTTGGGCGTCTTCAGCTACCAGCGCTTGTCGATCGACGCTGTGCCTGACATCACCAATGTCCAAGTGCAGATCAACACACAGGCACCAGGCTATTCCCCGCTGGAAACAGAGCAACGGGTGACATTCCCCATCGAAACCGTGATGGCGGGTTTGCCCGGTCTGCAACAGACTCGCTCCTTGTCACGGTACGGGCTGTCTCAGGTGACCGTTGTGTTCCAGGACGGCACGGACATCTACTTCGCACGACAGCTGGTCAACGAGCGTATCCAGAGCGCTCGCGACAGTCTTCCGCAAGGTGTCACGCCTGCCATCGGTCCTATCTCCACCGGTTTGGGGGAGATCTACCACTGGACGGTCGAGGCGCAGGACGGCGCCAAGAAGCCCGATGGGAACCCCTATACGCCTACCGATCTGCGCGAAATCCAGGACTGGATCATCAAGCCGCAGCTGCGCAACGTGCCTGGCGTCACCGAAATCAACACGATCGGTGGCTTCTCCAAGGAGTACCACATTGCGCCAGATCCCATCAAGCTCTCGGCCTATGGGCTGACCTTGGTCGATCTTGTCGGTGCGCTTGAAAGGAACAATGCCAACGTCGGTGCAGGCTATATCGAGCGCCGCGGTGAGCAGTACCTCATTCGGGCACCCAGCCAAGTCCGTTCGATGGAGGACATCCGCAACGTCGTTCTGCGAAACGAGCGTGGTGTTCCGGTCCGTGTCCGCGACGTCGCTGTCGTGGAACTCGGTCGGGAGCTTCGCACCGGTGCGGCGACAGACAACGGGCGTGAGGTGGTCCTGGGAACCGTCTTCATGCTGATCGGTGAGAACAGCCGCAAGGTGTCACAGGCCGTTGACAAGAAGATGGTCGAGATCAACCGCAATCTGCCCGAGGGTGTGCATGCGGTGACGGTTTATGACCGCACCATCCTGGTCGACAAGGCCATCAACACCGTCAAGAAGAACCTGCTTGAAGGTGCCATTTTGGTGATCGCCATCCTGTTCTTGTTCCTCGGGAACATGCGGGCCGCCATTCTGACTGCCATGGTGATCCCGCTGTCGATGCTTTTCACCTTCACAGGGATGGTCCAGCAGAAGGTCAGTGCCAACCTGATGAGTCTGGGAGCCCTGGACTTCGGCATCATCATTGACGGTGCCGTCGTGATCGTCGAGAACTGCGTTCGCAGACTCGCACATGCCCAGGAAGTCGCGGGGCGCAAGCTGACACGGGAAGAGCGATTCAATGAGGTCTTCTTGGCATCCCAGGAGGCACGACGTCCTCTCCTGTTCGGTCAGCTGATCATCATGATCGTATACCTGCCGATCTTTGCCTTGGCGGGCGTCGAAGGAAAAATGTTCCACCCGATGGCCTTCACTGTCGTGATTGCCCTGGTCGGTGCCATGATTCTTTCGATCACTTTCATTCCCGCAGCCGTTGCAATTTTCATCGGCGACAAGGTGGCCGAGAAAGAAAACCGAGTCATGGCCTGGGCGCGCAAAGTCTACGAGCCCCTGCTGGACCGTGTGATGGACGCTAAACCCTTGGTGCTGACCTTTGCCGCAGTGACTGTTGTCCTGTCCGGGCTGCTTGCAACCCGACTCGGGAGTGAATTTGTCCCCAGCCTGAATGAGGGGGATTTTGCGGTTCAAGTGCTACGCATTCCCGGTACCAGTCTGACGCAATCAGTCGCGATGCAGCAGCAACTGGAATCCACGCTGAAGGCCAAATTCCCCGAGATCGAGCGCGTGTTCGCAAGAACGGGTACTGCCGAGATCGCAGCGGACCCCATGCCGCCCAATATCTCAGACAGCTACGTGATGCTCAAACCGGTGGCTGAGTGGCCCGAACCGCGCAAGACACGGGAAGAGTTGGTTGGCGCGGTCAAGGCAGAAGTTGCCAAGATGCCTGGTCAGAACTACGAGTTCTCCCAGCCCATCCAGCTCCGCTTCAATGAACTGATTTCGGGTGTTCGTGCGGACGTGGCCGTCAAGGTGTTCGGCGATGACATGGACGTCCTCAATGACTCGGCCCAGAAGATCTCTGTGCTGCTGCAGGGCATTCGAGGCGCTTCAGAGGTTAACGTCGAGCAGACCACAGGCTTGCCCATGCTCACGGTGAACATCGACCGTGAGAAGACGGCCCGATACGGCATCAATGTTCAGGACGTCCAGGATACGCTTGCAACAGCCATTGGCGGACGCGATGCGGGACTGCTGTTCGAAGGCGATCGACGCTTTGACATCTTAGTCCGCCTCCCTGAGAACCTTCGCTCTGACGAAGAAGCGATCAAACGCCTGCCGATTGCTTTGCCCAGAAGCGGCGAGTCTGCCCAAAGGTTCATTCCGCTGAGTGAAGTCGCCACTCTTTCATTGGCGCCGGGTCCGAACCAGGTGAGCCGTGAGGACGGCAAACGCCGGGTGGTGGTCAGCACCAACGTCCGTAACCGCGATATCGGTTCATTCGTGGCCGAAGCGGAGGAGCTGATCCAGCAGCAAATCAAGCTGCCCAGCGGCTACTGGATGAAATGGGGCGGTCAATTCGAGAACCTGCTGTCCGCAACTCAGCGACTCAAGGTGGTTGTCCCTGTCTCGCTGCTGCTGGTGTTCACGCTTCTGTTTGTCATGTTCGGCAACGCCAAAGACGGTTTGCTGGTGTTCACCGGTATTCCGTTTGCCTTGACCGGCGGGATCATCGCTCTGTGGCTCCGAGACATTCCTCTGTCCATCTCGGCCGCGGTGGGATTCATTGCGCTGTGCGGCGTCGCGGTGCTCAACGGCCTGGTGATGCTGTCGTTCATCCGGAATCTGCGTGAAGAAGGATGGCGACTCGATCCAGCCGTTAGGGAAGGAGCCTTGACGCGACTTCGCCCGGTCCTGATGACCGCGCTGGTGGCCTCCCTTGGCTTTGTCCCGATGGCCATTGCGACCGGGACCGGCGCCGAAGTCCAGCGCCCCCTGGCGACAGTAGTGATCGGCGGGATCCTCTCCTCGACGGCATTGACCCTGCTGGTTCTCCCCGCGCTGTACCAGTTGGCGCACCGACGAGACAAAGAGCCGGTCGCCAGTCCTGAACGCACGGTGTCCACCTAGGCCCAAAGCAATAGACCAGACCACGCAGCGGCGCCATGATAAGTCTCCCAGTAGGCCTGTCGGTTGCTGCGCGGTCTGTCTCAACCACCCCCAAGGGGGTTAATCAACCCACCGAAAGGAAATGACATGAAAAATCATCTTATGCTGATCAGTGCAGGTCTTTTCGCCTGGTCGTCGGCCACATTGGCCGCGGCCGATGATCATAAGGGCCACGATCACGGTCCGAAAACGGCAAGCCATGCGCATGCGGAAAAGCCGATTCACGGCGGCGTGGTCAGCGTCGTCAAAGACGTGAACTATGAGCTGGTTGCCAAGGCCGACTCGATCTCCCTGTATGTGACTGACCATGGGAAGGCCATCGAACTGGTGGGCGGAACGGCAAAGCTGACGATCCTGTCTGGCGGTGAGCGCTCCGATGTGACCCTGACTCCGGCCGGAGAGCGCTTTGAAGCCAAGGGCAATTTCAAGCTTGGCGCTGGAGCGAAAGTCGCAGCCCAAGTCAGCCTGCCAAGCAAGGCTGCTGTCGCAGTCCGTTTCACCCTGAAGTAATGCTGAGGCCGGGCGCCACAAGGCGCCCGGTACACCCATGCATTTCAAACCAGATGCGCTCGAGACAGAGTTCGCGGTGGTCTATAGGACGCTTGCGATCGCTATCCTGGGAATCATTGCCATCTACTGTGTCTACCAGTGGTATCTGGAGAGCCGCCTACGTAACGAACGGCGGACGCGGCGAAGAGTCCGCAGAAAGAGAAGACGGTGATCACGTGTGTATTCGTCAGGAATGAGAACTCCAATAACAGCGCATCCGAGATCGAATAAATGAAGATACTGGTTGTTGAGGACGAGGCGAAGCTCGCCGCCTATCTGCACAAGGGCCTGAGCGAAGAAGGTTTTCTCGTCGATGTGGCGAACAACGGTCTGGATGGCCTGCATCTCTCAGTCGAAACTGACTACGATGCGGTCTTGCTGGACAGAATGCTCCCAGGCCTTGACGGATTGGCGCTCCTCGCTGCACTAAGACGTGTGAAATCTACGCCCGTGCTGATGCTGTCGGCCCGGCAGCAGACGGATGATCGAGTCGCTGGATTGCGTGCTGGTGCTGACGACTACCTGGTCAAGCCCTTTGCATTCTCTGAGTTGGTGGCCCGAGTTCACGCTTTGCTGCGTCGGACGCAAACGGTGCAAACCAGCGGTGTTGAGACAACACTGAAGTTGGGAGAACTTGAGCTGGACTTGCTCCGACGCAGGGCGACCCGAGCGCACCGATCTCTGGATTTGACGACAAAAGAACTTCAGCTTCTGGAGCTTTTGCTTCGTCGCTCAGGAGAAGTGCTGTCGCGCACGGAGATTGCCGAACGGGTCTGGAACATGCATTTCGACAGCGGAACCAACGTGATCGATGTTGCGATTCGTCGTCTCAGAAGCAAGCTGGATGCGCCCTTCGAGCGGCCCATGCTTCATACGGTTCGCGGCTTCGGTTATATCCTGGAGGAGCGAGACGCATGAGCACCCCTTCCGTATCTCTGGGACGCAGGCTGGGGAATGGCCTGGCACTGCAAAGTTTAGCCGTTCTTTCCATCGTCTGTCTTTCCGTTTATGGCTGGACCTATCTGGGCTACAGATCCCAACGTAGCGACTCGCTGGAACGCCAGAAAATCCAGCTGGAGCATCTGTTTTCTGAGGCTCGGGAAGACCGATCCGAGCAACTGCTGAGGCACAAGCTGGATGACATGCTGGTGGGGAACAACCAGTTGGCGATCGAGATTCTCAAAGAGGACAAGACGCCGTACTTTCAGCGTCGAATGGCGATTCTGGACGCGTCTGGGGAGATGCTTCAATTTTCACTTCCATCGCCAGGACAGGATGGCATTCTCTGGGACATCCGTCTCAGCCTCGATACGAAATCGGAAGTCCTCGTATTGAAGAAGCTCGCTGTGTCGTTGATGGCGGCCGCGATGGTTGGGGCGCTTTTGATATCGGTCGGCGGGTATGTTCTGGTCCGACGGGGCCTGCGGCCGCTGCGGAACCTGATCGAGCAAACACGCTCGCTCTCGATGGAGATCAGGGACCAGCGGCTGGATGGTACTGGCCAGCCGGCTGAAGTGGAGCCGCTGGTGTCGCACTTCAATGAGTCGCTGGACCGGCTACATCGCGCGTATGACCAGCTTGAGTCATTCAACGCGGACGTTGCCCATGAGTTGGCCACTCCCTTGACAACACTCATCGGAAGCACTGAAATCGTCCTGCGAAAGCAACGAAACACAAACGAGCTCCGCCAGGTACTGGAGTGCAATCTGGAGGAGTTCCAGCGGCTGACACGCATCGTCCAGGACATGCTGTTTCTGGCTCGTGCTGACCACGGGGCATCTGCACGTCGAAAACCGCAACAGAATCTGACTGCACTCATGCACAGAGTATCGGCATTTCACGAGGCTGAGATGGAGGATCGACAGCTGTCGGTGGTCGTCAGGGGCGGCGCATCGATTGCGATGGATACCGCATTGGTAGAGCGGGCCTTGTCGAATCTGCTGTCGAATGCGATCCGCTATGCGACACCCAAGTCCGAAATTCAGATGGTCGCAGATATCAACAGCAGTGAAGCAACGGTTCAGGTTGAGAACTTCGGGGAGCAGATTCCCCCGGAGAGACAGAGTCAGATATTTGACCGGTTCTATCGCTCTGATGCGTCCAGGTCAGACGCCCACCTGCATCATGGGTTGGGCTTGTCGATCGTGGCCGCCATTGCGCGCATGCATGGCGGCAGAACATTTGTTCAGTCTACAAGCCAGAAGACTGTCATTGGGCTCACCCTGAGAATCCCAGCGCGTGAAGTGGCTCATTCCGAGAATTCAGCTCACCGAACTCTTGCATACAACATCAAGGAAGAGTGAATCATGACCAATCCACAGAATATCTCCATTGAGCTTCCGGTCTTATTGCCGAATGTTCCTGACCATCAGGACAGCTGCGTCCAGCGGCTGATCGCCCTCCTGCAGGCCAAGCCCGGAATTGACAAAGTGCACGTCAAGCTGGAGTCAGGTGAGGCGCTGCTGTGCATTCACTATGACCCCGAGCAGCAGTCACTTCAGCGTGTGAGAGAGCTTGCAGAAAGCGTCGGGGCAACTGTCACCCAGAGATTTGGCCATAGCCTGATGGAAGCCGAACCCATGCATGCCCGCGTCGCTCGACGGCTGAGCGACGAATTGCGGGAAATTCCCGGTGTGGTCGAGGCAGAAGTCGCGCCGTCCGGTACGGCTCGAATCGAATTTGACCGTGATGTTGTGAGCGAAGATGCCTTATCCAGTCGGCTAGGTCGACTTGGGTTCAGCCCAATCCGCCCATCCGGGAGCTCAAGCGCTGGTCACGCGTCGCCAGCGAAGGGAGATCACGACCATGACCACGATCATGAACACGGCAAGTCTGAAGAGAAGGACCACAACCACTCCCACGGTGGCTTGTTTGGTGCGAACTCCGAGCTGATCTTCTCGCTGCTTTGTGGGGCGTTAGTTCTGTTGGGCTGGTTCTTGCAGCGCCAGCAGCTGATCAACGAAACAACTGCGACAGGGATCTTCATTGTCGCCTACCTCTTCGGGGGGTATTACACCCTGCAGGAAGCCCTGGAGAACCTGAAGATCCGCAGGTTTGAGATCGACACACTGATGTTGGTCGCTGCGGCAGGTGCTGCTGCACTGGGCGAGTGGGCAGAAGGGGCCCTTCTGCTGTTCCTCTTCAGCCTGGGGCACTCCCTGGAGCACTATGCGATGGGACGTGCCAAGCGAGCCATCGAAGCCTTGGCAAAGCTGGCACCTGAGACGGCCCTAGTGATCAAGGGCGATCAGATTGTTGAGGTCTCCGTGACCGAGCTCAATCCTGGCGACTTGCTCCAGGTCAAACCCAATGAGCGGCTGCCGGCTGACGG
>Ga0187844_10000853_pt1 | contig 23736 bp, 21 predicted proteins | sample SpaLakP09_SKY_50_FD_134517 | JGI IMG/M metagenome (GOLD analysis project Ga0187844, IMG submission 134517) | Oligotrophic lake water microbial communities from Sparkling Lake, Wisconsin, USA - SP09_SKY_50 | ecosystem: Environmental > Aquatic > Freshwater > Lake | place: USA: Sparkling Lake...
GACGTTCACGCCGCAAGGCGGTGCCGCCCAGCCGCTGGAGAACTGGGAAATCCGCGCGCTCGATTTCGATGCGGACGGCGTGCTGCCGGCGTTGGTCTTCAAGAAGGGCCGCGGCAAGGGCGCGGCCTTCTACCGAGGCGGCTTCGACGCGGCCCGTACGGAAGACACGTTCCTCGATATGTCTGCGTGGGGCCAGGGCGTCGTCTGGATCAACGGCCGCTGCCTCGGCAGGTTCTGGAGCATCGGGCCCACGCAGACGATGTATCTGCCGGGACCGTGGATCCGCAAGGGCCGCAACGAGGTCGTCGTGCTGGATCTGACCGGGCCGCGCGGGCAGGGTACGCCGACCATCGCGGGTCTCACGACACCGATCCTCGACCAGCTGCACCGCGAACGCGACTTCCCGCGCCCGCCGAGTACCGCGCGCGTGCAGCTGGACGGTGTAAAACCCGCGCATGAAGGCGAATTCGCGGCCGGCTCGCAGACGCAGGACGTGCGCTTCGCCGCGGCCGTGAAGGGCCGCCAGTTCTGCCTGGCGTCGCTGGACGCCTTCGACGGCAAGCCGTATGCGGCCGTCGCGGAACTGGCGCTGCTGGACAAGGACGGCAAGACGCTGGACCAGTCGAACTGGACCATCGCCTGGGTCGACAGCGAGGAAGCGACGAAGGAAGACGGTGGCGCGCTGAACGCCATCAATGGCCAGAACAGCGACTATTGGATTACCGCGGACAAGGCCGCGTACCCGCACCGCCTCGTCATCGACCTGGGACGTTCGATGGACGTGGCCGGCCTGCGCTACGTGCCGCGCCAGGGTCCGGACGGCACGCCGGGACGCATCCGCCGCTTCCGCGCCTACGTGGGCGATACTCTCGTGGTGGACAACAATTAAGGAGACACAGATGAAGACATTCCTGGCAGCGGCGATGCTGGCGATGGCGGCGCATGCCCACGCGGACGCCGTGTTCCGGCCCGGCGCCCTGTGGCCCGACGACAAGGGCGTACACATCAACGCGCACGGCGGCGGCATCCTGGAACACGACGGCGTGTATTACTGGTTCGGCGAGCACAAGGTCGCCGGCACGGCGGGCAACGTGGCCCAGGTCGGCGTGCACGTGTACAGTTCGCGCAACCTGACCGACTGGAGGGACGAAGGCATCGCGCTCGCAGTCAGCGACGATCCCGCCAGCGACATCGTCAAGGGCGCGATCATCGAACGGCCGAAGGTCATCCGCAACGCGAAGACTGGAAAGTTCGTGATGTGGTTCCACCTGGAGCTGAAGGGCAAGCGCTACGACGCGGCGCGCGCCGGGGTGGCGGTCGCCGACAAGGTGACGGGGCCGTATGTCTACCAGGGTTCGTTCCGGCCCGATGCGGGCGCGTGGCCCGTCGACGTCAAGCCCGAAGACAAGGACCCGGCGACGTCGTTCCTCGCGCGCGACCACGCGGGCGGCCAGATGTCGCGCGACATGACCCTGTTCGTGGACGACGACGGCGCCGCGTACCAGCTTTACGCATCCGAGGAAAACCATACGATGCACGTCTCGCGCCTGTCCGACGATTACCTGCGTTCGGCGGGGCGGTATGCCCGCATGATGCCGAACGGCGACGACGAAGCCCCGGCCATCTTCAAGCACGGCGGCAAATACTACCTCGTGACGTCCGGCCTCACCGGCTGGGCGCCAAACCCCGCGAAATCGTACGTGGCGGACAACGTCCTCGGGCCGTGGAAGGCGCTGGGCAATCCGGTGCGCGGCACGCCGGAGCAGCAGAAAGTCACGTTTGGCGGCCAGTCGACGTACGCGCTGACGCTCCGGCGCAACGGCTGCACGCGGCATATCCTGATGCTCGACGTGTGGCGCAAGGAAGACGCGATCGACGGCCGCTACGTGTGGCTGCCCGTCGAATGGGAAGGCGACAAGCCCGTCGTGCGCTGGCGCGACCAGTGGACGCTGGCCGACCTGGACAGGCTGCCCTGCGACGGACCCGGCGCGACGAGGGGCAAGTAAAGATGGCGCACCGTGAAGCCGGCGGCGCGACGGTGTGGGACGTGGCGCAACAGGCCGGGGTCTCGGCCATGACCGTCTCGCGCGTCATCAATGGCAATACGAGCGTCAGCGTCAAGAATCGCGACAAGGTCATGCGCGCGATCGCCGAACTCAATTACGAGGTCAACGTGGCGGCGCGCGCCGCGCGCATCGGCACCTTGCGCGTGGGCCTGTTGTACAGCAACCCCAGCGAGGCGTTCCTCAGTGCCTTCCTCGTCGGCGCGCTGACCGAGTGCGGCCAGGGCGGCGCGCACCTGATCCTCGAGCACTGCGACAACCTGAAAAGCCAGCGCAAGGCGATCGACCGGTTAATCGATGACGGCGCCGACGGCATCCTCGTGCCGCCGCCGCTGTGCGATTCGAAGTCGGCCCTGACGATGCTGGCGGAACTCGGAATCCCGTCCGTGGCGGTGGCCACGGCGCGGCCGTCGGCGCAGATGTCGGCCGTGCGCATCGACGACTACGAGGGCGCGCTGACGATGATGCGGCACCTGCTGGAACTGGGCCACACGGACATCGGCTTCATCAAGGGCGACCCCGAGCACACGCCGACCCAGCTGCGCTACCAGGCGTTCATCGACGCCATGCGCGGCGCGGGCCTGGCCGTGCCCGCCGAGCGGGTCGCGCAGGGCATGTTCACATACCGTTCCGGCCTGCTGGCGGCACGCGAGCTGCTGGGCCAGCCAACCCGGCCGACCGCGATCTTCGCCAGCAACGACGACATGGCGGCGGCCGTCATCGCCGTGGCGCACGGCATGCACCTGCAGGTGCCGGACGACCTGACCGTCTGCGGCTTCGACGACACGCCCGTCGCGACGACCGTGTGGCCGGAACTGACAACGATCCACCAGCCGATCACGGACATGGCGCGCGGCGCCGTCGCGCTGCTGATCGAGCACGTCCGCGCGCAGCGCTCGGGCCACGCCTACGACCGGCGGCACCAGCTGATGCCGTACACGCTCGTCGTGCGCGAATCCACCTCGGGGGCCGGCTGACCGTCATCGGCGTTTCCGATGATGCCGATCGCCTTTTCCCGTTTCTCTTTCCGGTGCCGTGCGCCGACAATGGCGCCATCGATGTCACGGGAGGGAACATGCACAAGGAAACGGTATTGGTCGTCGGCGGCAGTTCGGGGATGGGGCTGAGCCTTGCGCGGTCGCTCCTCGCGGACGGTTGCGCCGTCGTCGTCGCGGGACGCTCGTCCGAACGGCTTGCCCGGGCGCGGGCGGTGCTGGCGGACGTGGGCGACGTGCGCACCGTCGCCGCCGACATCACGCGGGAGGAGGACGTCATCGGGCTGTTCGGCGAATGCGGCCCCCTGGACCATATCGTATCGACCGCCGCGGACATCGCTGGGGCCTACGAATTGCTGCCCGACCTGCAACTGGCCGCGGCGCGCAAGGTCTTCGATTCGAAGTTCTTCGGACCGCTGCTGCTGGCGAAGCATGGCGCGTGCCGGCTCGCGCCGCACGGATCCATCACGTTCACGTCGGGGATCGCGGCATACCGTCCGGCGCCGCGCGGCTCCGTGGTCGCCGGCGTCAACGGCGCGCTCGAATCGCTCGCCTATGCGCTGGCCGTGGAGCTGGCGCCCATCCGCGTCAACGTCGTATCGCCCGGATGGGTCGACACGCCGATCTGGCGGCACGTCGCGGGCGACGAGGCGCCGGCCCGGCTGGCCGCGATGGCGGAAAAACTGCCCGTCGGCCGCATCGGCCGCCCCGACGACATCGCCGACGGCATCCGCTTCCTGATGCGCAACGGCTACGCCACGGGGTCAGTGCTGCATCTCGACGGCGGCCACCGCCTCGTGTAACGCTGCCACGGCGGCCGGTGCCCGCTTGCGATGGGCGAGCGAGACGGGCACCGTCGCGCCTTCGCCATGCCACGGCACGATTGCCACGCGCGCATCCGCGAGCGCCGGCACCATGCGCGGGACGATGGCGCAGCCCAGTCCGTGCTCCACCAGCTTGACGATTGCCGCCACGCTGTCGAATTCGCCGGCGATGGGAGGCCCCCCGTCTGCGCGCGACCGGAACGCCATCTCGAACATCCTGCGATAGGCGCAGCCCGGACCCGTCACGAGGAAACGCTCGTGCGCGACGTCGTCATGCGCGGCACCTGCGCGCTCCGCCAGCGGATGCGCACGCGGCACGATCAACACGAGGGGCGCATGCGCGATCACGCTGCATACGACGTCGTCGTCCTGTGTGTCCGTGCCGAAGAAGACGGCGGCGTCGAGCGTGCCGTCCTGCACTTGCGCATGCAGTGCCGAGGTCTGGGCCACGGTCACCCGCACGGTCATGTCCGGATGGGAGGCTGCCATGCGCGCCACGACGTCCGGCAGGAACGCGGCGACGAGGGTCTCGATGCCGCCCACGTCCAGCGTCCGGGATGCGTTCCCCGCCGCGGCGAGGACGGCGTCGCGCGCCTCGTCCGCCAGGCCGATCAACCGGTCCGCGTAACCGAGGAGGCACGCGCCCGCGGCCGTCAGCGTGAGCTTGCGGTTCGAGCGGTCGAACAGGGCTACGCCGAGGTCGGCCTCCAGCGCCTGGATCTGCTCCGTCACGCTGGATTGCGTGCGGTGGATCTGCCGCGCGGCCTCGCTGAGGTTCAGCGTACGGGCCACGCGGGCGAAGGTTTTCAGTCGTTTGAGGTCCATGATGCGGAGAGTTTACTCCGCCCGCGGCACCCCCAGCATTTCCTCGAGATGGGCCAGCGCACCCTCGTCCTTGATCACGGACCGCAGCCAGGTGTGCAGGTCCTGCTCGCCCGCGCTCGCCGCCTTCTCGGCGAAGTACGAGACGGGGCTGTGCGGCTCCGTCTCGCGGAAGAACTTGGCGATCAGGCGCAGCTGCGCGATCGCGTCCGCGCGCGAGCGGATCGCGCCGGCGACGACGGCTTGCGGCTGCGGCGGGGCCATGATGGCCTGTGCCCCTGCGGGCTGCTCGACTGGCACCTCGGCCAACGGTGCCGCCTGCGGCGCGGCCACCGGCGCCGGCAGCGAGTGCAGCAGCGCCTGCACGGCTTCGCGCGCCTGCGAAAAGCCGGGACTGTCCTGGCCCAGGCGGTCGTCGGCGGCCTTTTCCAGCTGCGCGAGCGCCTCCAGGCAGTTTTCCGCGTCGGCGCGCATGCCCTCGATGAAGGCGGTGGAGTTGCCGCGCTTGGCGGCTTCCATGTCCGCCAGGCGCGGCGGCGTGTCGGCGTCGCCGGCGCCGGACCGGCGGCGCGCGGCTTCGAAATCGACGGTGGAATAGGCCATGCCGCGGCCTTCCGTCAACGGCATGTCGCGCACGAGGGCGCGCGTGCGCGACAGGATCCACGCGAGGTTGCCGATGCGCTGTTCCTGGTCGCCGCCGTCCGCTTCCGGGTACAGGCCCTGGTCCCAATAACGTTCGCACAGGCCCGCGAGCACGCGGAAACCTTCGCCCAGGCCGCGCAGGTGATGGCGCTTGGCGGCGGCTTCCGTCAGCCAGACGGCGAGGCGCAGGTCCTTCGTCTGTTCGGCCAGCAGGCGCGCGCAGCGGTCGACCACGAAGCCCCAGTCGGCCTCCTTCAGGTCCGTCACCCATTCGCCCTGCGCGAGCGACGGGTCGTCGAACTGGCGCGCGCGGGCAATGGCGTCCAGTTCGGGCGAGAAGGCGAGATCGGCGCCGCACGGGGCGGCGTCGGAAATCGGGGCAAGCAGGGCGGCAGCGGTAAACATGGTGTCTTTCGATGGAAAATCATTCTCATTGCGCGAGGCGGAATTCGATGCGGCGGTTGCGTGCGCGGCCCTCGGCGGTGTCGTTGCTGGCGATGGGACGGTCCGGGCCCTGGCCGCTGGCGCTCAGGTTCTCTTCCGCGATGCCGTGCGCGGCCAGGTAGGATTTCACCGTGGCGGCGCGCGCCTGGCTCAGGCTCACGTTGCTGGCGCGCAGGCCGGCGCTGTCCGTGTGGCCGATGATCTCGATGCGGCGGCCTTTCAGCTTCTGCATCGCCGCGACCATCTCGTCGAGGATCGCGCGCCCGGTCGGCGTCAGGGTCGCCTTGCCGCTCTCGAATTCCACGGTGCGGTTGGCCAGCGTGTTGTCGAGCAGCGCCTGTTCGGCGGCGGACACGCGCAGGCCGTTGTTGACGGTGTAGGTCGGATTGAGGCTCGTGGCGACGTTGCTGGCGATGCGCTGGCGCTGCGCCTCGTTCGCGACTTCGCCGCGCAGGCTCACGTTGCTGCCGTCGATCTTGAGCTGGCCGCGGCTGATCTGGCGCAGGTCCGGCGTGATCAGCTTCTGGACGTAGCCGTTCCAGTTGGCGGGCATCGCGACGGGGCCGACCGCGATCTGGTCGACGACGCGCTCGGCACCGTAGACCTCGCGCAGCTTCGCGAGCACGGCGGCCTTGGTCGCCTCGTCCGGGACGGTGCCGCTGGCCAGCACCTGGCCCGGCTGGGGCGCGGCGGGGGCGGGCGCGGTGTTCTGTGCGCTTGCGCTCAGGGCGCAGCACGAGGAGAAAAACGCGGCGAAAAGCGCGGCGAGGGCGCGCTGGGTGACGAATCGCATATCAGGTTCCGATGAATGCCGCGGCGACGGAATCGAGCGCGGACTTGAGGGACAGGCTGCCCTGCGCCAGGTAGGCGGAGAGCTTGCGCACGGCATAGTCGCCGTCGACCTGGTCCTCGACCCATTCGAGGTCGGCGAAGCCGATGAGGTGGTCGAGGCCCGCCTGCGGGTCGATGAGGGTGCGCAGGGTCTGCGCCGACGCGCCGGAAAAGCCGACGACGAGGGCCGGCCGGTCGTCGAGCCGGGTGACGAACAGCGCCAGTTCGAAATCGGCGCGCGCGAGGAACGGCGCGATCACGTGCATCCAGAACGCGGCCACGAGGTTGCGGTGGATGGTATCTTCCGGCAGCGGCAGTACGAGGCTCTTTTCCAGGCGTCCGGACCCGCTGGCCAGCACGGGCTGCAGCAGCATGCCCAGCGCCAGCAGTACCTGGCGCGTGGAGACGGCGAAGCCGGCACCCGCCAGCAGCGCGTCCAGTGCGGCGATCGTCTGCACTTCCAGGAAGTCGTCGAAGGCCGGATCGTACGCGGCCGCGCGCAGGTCCAGGTCGATCGGCTGGCTGCTGGCGGCCGCCAGCGGCGCGGCGGGATCGCCCGCGTTGCGCACGCCCGCCGTCAGTGTCTCCAGGCGGCTCCACAGGCGCGTGAACACGAGCGGCGTCGTGGGCAGGAACGCGCCCGGCTCCGCAATCTCCATCGCACCGGCCATCAGGAACGGATAACGCCGGCTCGATTCGTCGCTGCTGGCGACGATATGGCCGCCAATCGCATGGCGCCGGCGCGGGCCGACGAACGCGAAGTGCAGCGGCGCCGCGGTGTCGTAGGCAAGCTTCCAGCGTGCGTTGGTGCTCATCAGGTCCATCGCCTCCGACAGCCAGTCATCCAGCACCTTGAGGAGGGCCGGGCTGGCGCTGCCGCGCACGAAGTCGCCGCGGCTGGGCAGCTTGCCGAAATAGCCGACGCTGACGGGGGTTGTGAGGCGGCTCATTGCGCGCCTCCCGCCTGGGCCGTGCGCACCGGCGCGGCCGGCGCAGCAGCGGGAATAGGCGCGGGGGCCGGTGCCACTGCGGCCGTACGCGGCGCCGTGATCGTCTCCGGCAGGCGCAGGCGCTTGAAGCCCTGGCCGGCCGCGGACGCCTGCACGGGTGCCGGTGCCGGTGCGGCCGGCAACACCTTCAGGTTCGCATTCACGGTGACACCGCCGGCCTGCCACGACAGCTCGAAGGAGCCGTCGGGCTTGCGCTTGCGCTGTGCTGCATCGATCATTTTCTTGAGGCCGAAGTGGCCCGGCTCGTCCAGCACGACGACGTTGCGCCCCTCTGGCGTGAGCGCCGTGATCTTCGCGCCTGGTACGCCCTGCGGATTCGGCCACACCATGTGCACCCACGGCTGCGGCTGGCCGCGCCAGCGCAGCGATTGGCCGTCGATCTCCACCGTGAATTCGGTGGCGCCCTGCGTGCCCAGCGCCTGCAGGTCGAAGCGGGTCTGCGCCTCGCCGCCGCTGCTCGCGGCCGCGTTGGCGACGCCGCCGGCGGCCAGCGGCGCGACCCAGCCGGGGAAGCTCGCGACGACGTTCGGGGCCAATGTCACGCCCATGTCGGCCCACGTGCGCGGGCTGAGCGTATCGCCGCGGCGCACGACCAGCGGACCCACGGTCGTGTTGAAGAATTTCGCGATCGCGCCTTCCGGGCCGAAGACCTGGCCGATCTCGGCGTTGCTCGCCTCGGCCTTGGACTCCGTCGAGAACGGATACTTGGTCGCCAGGTCGCGGTTGAACGGTTGCACCACCTGCGCGGCCCACACCTTGTTGATCTCCGCTTCCGCCGGCTGCACGATCACGGCGAACGTCTGCATCAGCGGGCGCACGAGCACGGGGCGCAGCGCCTGGCGCTGGGCGTCGGTCATCCCCACCAGCATCTGCTCGTCCACGTATTTCAGCGCGTCGGCCAGTTCCGAGCCGCTGCCGTCCAGGGTCTGCTGCATCAGCTGCTTGGCGCCGGGGCCGGGGTCGCCCTGGTTCTTGATCTGGTTGAAGCGGGCGCGCAGCTTCGACAGGTTGTCGACGTAGCCGCGCATCAGCGACGCATCCTTGTCGCGGGTGACCACCAGGCGGGCGACGCCGGCGAATTCGCGGCCGACCGGGCCGAGCGCCGGTGCGTTGGCCTGCTGGGTGCCTGGCGCCGGCAAGCTGACGTTCACGATGGCCGGCTTCTGGCGCAGGATCGTCTCGCGGAACCAGCCCGTCAGGCCGTTCTGCGCGCGCTGCAGGGTGGCGCCGGCCAAGGTTGGGTTGTCCCACGACGTCTGTTCGTACAGCGTCGCCACCAGCTTGTTGATGGGCGAATTCTGCGGATCGCCCAGGCGGTTCATCGCGGCGGCGGCGCCGTCAAAGCCCTCGAGGTCCTTCACCGTCACGCCCTGCATGAACTTCTGCCATTCGCGCGCGTACTCCGTCTTGTACAGGTCGACGAGCGATTTCTGGATCTGTTCCGGACTGCCTTCCAGCGTGAGGTCGTCGCGCGCGGCGGTTTTCAGGACCCAGTCGGCGCTCTGCAGCTCGCGGTTGGCGGCGTCGCGGAATGCCTGCTGCACGAAGCCTTCCCAGGCCTGGCGCGTGAAGGCGCCGGAGATCGCGTAGCTGCCGAGGACGAGGTCCTTGTCCTGGTCGCCGACGATGCGCGCCACGGTGATCGACGGATACCGGGTGGCGGCGCGCGCCTTCACGTCCGCGTACACGCGCTCCCGCGCCGGCATGCCGCGCACGACCTTGCGCAGGCTGTCGCGGGTCTGGTCGACGAGCGCGAGGCGCGTGTCGATGACGGGCCACGACGTGTCGTTCACCTGCGCGAGGTAGAACGAGATCATGCGCTCGGCGCTGCGGATCATCTGCTCGCGCGGCATCGCGCCGCGGTTCGATTCCAGCCAGTTGCGCCAGAAGCGCGTCAACTGGTCGTTCAGGTGGGCGCTCTCGGCGCGCGATTTATCGCCCAGCATCAGGTACGTCTTGAGCGCGTTGTATGCGTCCTCGGTGTCGGCGGGCGACGCATCCTTGAACTGCTGCGGCGCGTCGGCGGCAGGCGCGGTGGCGCCGGCGGGCTTGTTCATCGGCTGCAGCTGGCCCGCGTTGCCGTTCACGTCGGCCAGGTACGACTCCAGCGATTGCGCGACGGGCTTCAGCATCACTTCGCGCACGCCGTTGAAATACTCTTCCTTCAGCTTCCGGTTCAGCAGGTTGCCCTGGTACAGGCCGAGGCTGAGGCCCAGCGGCCGGTGTTCGGCGTAGCGGTCGAGCTGTTCGATGCGGTCCTGCAGGATCTCCAGCGCCTGGAAGCGCGACTGCAAATCGAGGCTCTTGCCCTGCACGCGGATGGCCTGGTCCAGGTCGGCCTGGACGTTGGCGACGAGCTGGCGGTTGTTCATGTACGACCAGCTCCAGCCCGCGAGCGCGAGGCCGACGAGGGCCGTGGCGGCGAAGAACGCGGCATAGCGCAGGCGCGTCTTGGCCGGGCTGGCGTACTGCGCGACGAGGTCCTTGTCGGCGAAGATCACCTTGCGGAACAGGTTGAGGAGGAAGTAACCCTGCTGGTGCTGCTGGTCCTCGTGCGCCGGCGGCGCGAGGCGCAGGTCGAAGCGCTGCGCGACGCGGGCCGACGACGTCGACACGGTCTCGCCTTCCTGCAGCGCGCTGGTGAAGTAGAAGCCGCGGAACACGGGCTTGAACTGGAACGGATTGTCCTCGAACAGCGTGGCGACGAAGGCGCGCAGTGCGGGCTTGATCGACGCGAATTCGAGCGGGAACGTGAACACGCCGGACTGCATGCTCTCGCGCCGCTGCAGCGCCATGTTCGCGAGGCTCAGTTCCTTGAGACCGTCGTACAGTTCGTCGAAGCGGGCGTCGAACTGGTCGAGCAGGCGTTCGCTCGTCACGTTCTGGTCGTAGGGGAGGGTGGCGCCCCACACCTTTTCGCGCTCGGCGCGCTCGGCGTCGTGGAAGAATTCGTTGAAGCCGTCGATCAGGTCGGCCTTCGTGAACACGACGTAGACCGGTGCATGCACCTCGAGCCTTTCCGTCAGTTCCTGCACGCGCTGGCGCAGGTTCTTGGCGAGGTTGATCGCGAACTCGGGCCGGTTGCGCGTGAGCTCCGCGATGCTCACGGCGATGATGACGCCGTTGATCGGCGCCTTGCGGCGGTGCTTCTTGAGCAGGTCGAGGAAGCCGAACCACTCGGCGCGGTCCTGGTCGACGACGGAGTAGCGCCCGGCCGTGTCGAGCAGGATGCCCTCGGTCGTGAAGAACCAGTCGCAATTGCGCGTGCCGCCCACGCCCTGCACGACCTTGCTGTCGGCGAAGGGGAATTGCAGGCCGGAGCTGGCGATCGCCGTGCTCTTGCCGGCCGCCGGGTTCCCGATGATCATGTACCACGGCAGTTCGTACAGCGCGGCGCTGCCGGACAACTGGCCCAGCTTGGAGCCCTTGATCGTCGCGATGGCTTCCAACAGGCGCTTGCGGATCACTTCCGTTTCCTGGCGCTGCGTGGCGTCGGGGACAGGTTTGTTGGCCTGCTGTTCGAGCATGTCGCCGATCTGCTGCGCCTTGCGCGCATGGCGCCAGCGGCGGAACAGCCAGATGGCGGCGCCGACGGCGAGCGCGATGCCGAGCACGATCCACGGCAGCGAGGCAGGCCATTGCAGCAGCCGCGCGGCCACGAACAGCAGCGCGGCGAAGGCCACCCAGCCGATGACGGTCAGGCTGGCGCGGGCAGTCAGGAAATCCCAGGTTTTTTGCATGATTACGAGAGTGTGATTAATGCTTCATGACGCCGGGCAGGCGCAGTTCCGTATGCCCGAAGTCCATCATCTTCCAGCGTCCGCCCCACGTGAGGCCGACGGATTCGGCCACCTGGCCGTACAACTGATAGCCGCGCATCGCCCATGGATCCTTTTCGGAGATCACGAGCTTGCCGTCGCGGACAAAGGCGCAATCGGCGGCGAGACCGTACTGGTGCCAGCTCTGCCACGCGCGCGCATTGGTGACGCCCGGTCCCAGTGCCGCCAGCGCATCCTGGCGCGCTGCGCTGCGGTAGCCTTCCAGAATCGCCATGTCGTAGCCATGGCGCTCCTTCATGATCCGGAAGACCGTCAACAGGCGCTGCGTGTAGTCGGCGTTCAGCATGGCCCAGTCGCGGCTGGCCGAGGCGAGCAGCGGACGTTCCTGCGCCACTTCGGCCGTCGCGAACACGAGCGGCGGCAGCGGGGGCGGCGGCACGAGCTGTTCGCCCTGCAGCAGGTCGGCCACCTGCGTGTTCATGGGACGCTCCGTCGATTCGTAGCCGTTCAACATGGGCCGTTCCGCGAGCAGCAGGGCGGCCAGTGGCGGCAGGCAGACGAGCGCCGCACCGCACGTGCAGGCGATCCAGTGCTGCCGCACGAAACCGGCCAGGCTGCCCGCCGCCGCGCGGCCGTTCGCGGCAATGGCATCCGCGTCGCGCAGGCGTTGCTGGGCCAGCAGCCCCGCACGCCGGCCGAGCCGCTGCCCGGCCCCCGCCAGCGCGTTCATGACGAACTCGCGGCCGGCCGGGAACAGCACCATCCAGCTGATCGCGCACGCCAACACGAAATACACCGTTACTGCCAACACCCACACCGCACTCTCCGGAAGTCATTCACATTGTTGTCGAAGAAATATTTCCCGAAAGTATAAATCCGGTAAGCGACAACCCCGCGCACGATTGAAAAAACGCAAAAACTCACCAATTGTGTTAATCGCGCACGATTAAAGGCAAACTTCAGGCACAATTGTCTTGATTCTTGTAAAGTAATGCAAACTTTTTTAAGGAGCTGATTTGCAACATCAAGGCGATCGCCCGGTCCGTACCGGCCGGCCCAGCCTGCTCTCGCCCGAAGAGCAGCCGGTTCAGGAGCGGCAGGGCATCCTCAGTTCGCTGGACGGCATGCCCGGACAGGCCGTTGCCGCGCAGGGGCCGCGGCCCCGTTCGCGTGCGCTGGCGTGGGGCGGCGCGGCCGCGGGCGTAATCGCCGTCTGCGGCGCGCTGTTCCTGTTCGGCGGGAGCGAACAACCTGCGGTGCCGGCCGTCGCGCCGGTGCAGGTTGCGGCCGCATCGGCCGCGTCGGCTACAACTGCTGCCGCACCGGCCGTCACGGTCACGCCCGTCTCGCTGCCGGCACCGGCACCTGCCGCGCCCGCGGTCGCGGCCGCGGTGCTGCGCGAGGAGCCGGCGGCGCCGAGCGAGCCCATGACCAATCCGCTGGCCGACATGGCCGCGCCGCCCGAACCCGCGCGCCGTAAGGAACATACGGCGAAAGCGGAGAAGTCCGCGAAGGCCGCGAAGGCCGAGGAGCGTAGGGAAGCGCATGCGAAGGCGGCGCATGCCAAGGCACAGGAGCGGGCGCGCGATGCCGCGAAGGACAAGAAGACGAAGGCGAAACCGGGCGCGGTGCGCGAGCAGGACAGCGACGTCGTCCTGCTGGCGGCGCTGATCGGCCACATGGAACCGAAGCGGGGCAAGGCCACGCCGGCGGAACAGCTGGAGGCCTGCCGCCGCTACAACGCGGCCGGCGAAGAGCAGTGCCGCGCACGGGTGTGCGCGGCGGCCGGTCCGAAGGAGGTTGCCTGCAAGCGGGTGCGGGCGGCGCGCGCAGACTCGGAGTCCTAGGCTAGCGCTGTCCGGCCGGCGGCCGGTACGCGCCGTAGCGCATGCCGATCGCCGCGATTGCGCCATCGGCCAGGCGCGCACGCACGATGCCGTTCACGCGCGCCAGCGTGGCGGCGTCCGTGTCGAGCAGGTCGATCGCCACGTCGAAGCCGAACTCGTCCGGATCGAGCAGCGTGTCCAGCACGCGCAGGCTCGTCGCGCCGGATTGCTGCCGATACCAGCCGGCCGCCACGTCCGACACCACGCCGGCGTCCGCGTCGCCCCGCACGACGGCAGCGATGATCTCGGGATCCGTCCGGAACCGTACCCACACGGGCACGCCGTGCGCATCGAGCCAGCGGTGCGCCCACGAGCCGCTCGGCACGGCGACGTGGCGCTTGCGCAGCGCATCGGGCGTGTCCACGGGAGCCCGGCCCGCGCTCACCACGACCGCGCCGGCCCGCATCCACGGGAGCGTCGGCACGTTGCGCCATGACGTCGGGCGGTCCGCGGCCTGGACGACGGCCGTGCCCATGATCGCGTCGCAACCCACGCGGTGGGCCAGCTCGCGGCGTGGAATCCAGCGCACCTGGAGAGCGAGGCCGAGGTCGGCCGCGACGAGGCGGCCCAGGTCGACATACAGTCCGGCGGGCATGCCGTCGCGCCGCGAGAACGGCATGTCGTCCGGCGCCGCGCAGATCACGAACTCGTTCGACGCCGCCATCTCGGGCAGCGTACGCGCGTGTGCGGTCGCCGCCGCCGTGCAGGCCAGCGCGACCAGCCAGCGCTTGCATCGATGTGCCATGGCGGCCTCCTATTTCGCCGCGCCGGCGTTCTTCAGCGACAGGATGTACGCCGTCAGTTCCTGGATCTGCTGCTCGTCGAACGCGCCTTTCCATGCCGGCATGTTGAAGGCGCCGCGCTGCTTGCCGTTGGCGATCGTCTCCGCGACGTAGTCCTTCGTCAGGTCGTCGCGGCCCTGCAGCGGCGCTGCCTTGCCGCCCGAGCCGGCATTGCCGTGGCAGTAGACGCAGCTCTGGTTGAAGCGCTTCGCGCCGGCCTCGATCATGGCCTGGTCCGGCCTGGCGGGCCCGGAGATGGTCGGCGCGACGGCCATGGCGGCGGATGCGCACAGCAGCTGGGCCGCGAAGGCGCAGGCGATGGGTTTGAACATGAGAGTCTCCACAGGTTTAGTTGGATGGAAGCGGGCGCGCAGGGCGCCCGCATTGAAAATCAGTCGAGCGCGAACACGACCATCGCCGCGCCGCCCGTGAGCTGCTTCACGGCCGGGAAGGCGGAGGCCATGAAGCCCGGCGCCAGCGAGCCCCAGCCGCTCGGCACGGCGATGTACTGCTTGCCGTTGACCGCATAGCTGACGATGCCGCCGCGGATGCCGGAGCCGGTCTGGAACCGCCACAGCTCCGCGCCCGTGTCGGCGTCGTAGGCGTGCACGAAGCCCTGCGGGTCGCCGTTGAATACAAGGCCGCCGCCTGTCGTCAGCACGCTGCCGAGACCGGGCACCGGATACTTGACGCTCCATTTCAGCTTGCCCGTGAGCGGGTCGCGGGCATCGAGGCGGCCTTCGGCGGGCCGGTCCGGCGGCGGTACCGCTTCCAGCTTGTCGACGCCGAGGTACAGGCTCGCGATGCCCATGCCCGACGTCTCCTGCTTGGCTGGTATCACGTTCTGGCAGACCTCCATCGCGTTCGTGTACCACAGCTTCGTCTTCGGGTTGTACGCGCCCGCGTTGTAGCTGCGCGTGCCGAGCAGATAAGGGCAGAGCAGGGTCTCTTTCCCGACCGGCATCTCGCGCCGGCCGACCAGTTCTCCGGTCTTCGGATCGATCGTCTTGACGAAGTTGTAGGTCTGGCTCAGCGGCCACACGTTTTCCAGCTTGCCGTCCGCCTTGCCCATCACGAACACGAAGCCGCTCTTGTTCAGGTGGACGACGACGTCCTTGCCGTCCTTCTTGAGCAGCAGCGCCTCATATGTGGAGTCGTAGTCGAACGTGTCGTGCGGGATTTCCTGGCGGTGCCATTTCAGCTTGCCCGTCTTCGGATCGAGCGCCAGCAGGCTCGCCGTGTACAGGTTGTCGCCCTTGCGGCCGTCGCCGTAGAAGTCCGGGGCCGCGTTGCTCGTACCGATAAAGAACGTGTCCGACGCCGCGTCGTACGTCCCGGGCATCCAGGCGCCCCCGCCCGCGACTTCGCCCGTGTCGCCGGGCCAGCTGGCCGGATCGTCGCGGATCGTGTCGAAGGTCCACATCTTTGCGCCGGTGGTGGCGTTCACCGCGTAGATCTTGCCGCGCTGCGCCTGGTCGCCGCCCGTCGTGCCGCCGATCAGGACGTCGCCCGCCAGCACGGGCGACGACGAGAACAGGCAGCCGAAGCATTTCTTCAGGTCCGTCATCTGGGTGGACCACACTTCCTTGCCGGTCTTGTCGTCGATGGCGACGAAGCGGCCGTCCAGCGTGCCGAGATAGATGCGGCCGTGGCCCATCGTGATGCTGCGGCCCAGCGACGCATAAAAACTTTCCGATGCGACTGCGGCCAGCTTCGGCTGGTAGTGCCACAGTGCTTTGCCGGTGGCGCCGTCCAGCGCGAACACGTGGTTGTTGGGGCCCACGTAGTACAGCACGCCGTCCTTGACGAGCGGCGTGGAGACGAGGCCGGACGTGATGTCGCCCGGCTGGTGGATCCATACGGGCTTCAGGCGCTTGACGTTGCGCGTCGTGATCTGGTCCAGCGGCGAGTAACGCCAGGCGTTGGACGTGCGGTGGTACTGCGTCCAGTTGGCGGCATCGTCGTCGTCGTGGGCGGTTGCGGGTTGGGCCAGCGAGAGGGCCAGCAGGAAGGCGGCGACGGCGGCCGCCGTGTTGGAACGGGTGGTCGGTTGCATGTTGGGTTCCTCGGGATGCGTTGGATGGATCACCACACGAAGCGGCCGCCGAGGGTCGCGTAGCGGGTGTTGGTCGGCCGGCCGAACACGGGGTTCAGCGAGAACGTCGAGCGCGCGACCTCGGCATATACCGTCACGTGCGGATTCACCGCGTAATAGGCGCCGCCGATGCGCGATTGCGCGAGGTGGCCCGGCGTGCTCGCCGTGTCGTCGATGCGGGTACGGCCGTAGCTGGCGCGCAGGGACAGCGCGTCCGTCGCATGCCACACGACCTGCGCGAAGCCGCCGCGGCTCTTGCGTTCGCGGCCGGCCGCATCCAGCGCGTCGACGTCCTGCATCAGCACGGACCCGAGGCCGTCGGCCTTGAAGCCGGACAGGTGGAAGTTCAGCGGCCCCACGTCGACCGTCGTTCCGGCCGAGACGCCGCGCGTGTGCACGTCGTCGTGCGCGCAGGGGGCGCCGCCCGCGACGGTGCAGTGGCGCGCCGTCTGCCACGTGAAGTCGCCGTACAGCTTGAACTTCGCCCCGGCCAGCTGGTCGTTCCAGTACACGCCGCCTTCCACGCGCGGGGAATTCGTCTGGTCCGCGCTGGCGCCCGTGAACACGTTGCGGATCTGGCTCGGGTCGTACAGCGCCACCGAGAACGACAGCGGCACGGTCTTCGGGGAGTTGTAGCGCAGGCCCGCATTGAAGTTCGTGTACATGTAACCCGCGTTGAACGTCGCGGCCAGCGCGTTGGTCGTGTTGACGACGTCGTAGCCGGTCAGGCCGCCGGCCAGCACGGAGGCGTCGGCCAGCACGGGTTCCGCCTGGTAGATGCCGTAGGACTTGCCGATCACGATCTCGCCCCAGGGCGCGGACGCCTTGGCCCACATCTCGCGCGGGTCCAGCGCTTTGCTGCCCGTGTTGCCGACGTTGCCCGCGTTGCGGAAGTTGCCTTCGCCGGATTGCGAATTGATGTACAGGCCTACGCGGCTGCTGTACGTGATGCCGTCGATGGCCGGCGAGGTGACCGTGAACGCGAACAGGCTCGGGGTCGTGCCCGAGGTCATGCGGAAGCCCGTCGTGCCCGCGTCGTCGCCGTTCTGGCGGTGGGCCTGCACGATGATCCAGCCGTCCGTGCCGAGCTTCCAGCCGCCCGGCGTCTCGAATTCGACGGCCGCGTGCGTGGAACCCGCAGCCGCGCAGGCCACCAGCGCGGCCAGCAGGCGGGTCGTGTGTGTCTCTTTCATGTCGTCTCCATTGATTGTTGTGGGTGCTGCGCTGAGGCCTTCTGCAAAAACGGTGCCACCGGCCTTCTCGCTCTTGCAGGGCCGTGCGCGCTGAAACAGATGTCTCAGCCGGACGCCCCGCGGCTGCGACAGATGACGCGGGAATCGGCTGTTTGGCCCGTGGAGACAGGGGAAACGGGCATGGCATCGAATTTGCTGAAGGGGTAGGTGCATGCATCAACCCACAGACAAGGAGACAGCAACATGCAGCCGACACGGGAACACCTGCTCTGGATGTACGAGAAGATGATCGAGATCCGCGAGTACGAAGAAACGATGGCGAAGGTTTACCTCGAGGGCAAGCTGCCCCCGAAGATCCAGAAGGGCCTTGCGTTCGACATCGGCGCCGGCCCCGTGCCGGGCGAGATGCATCTTGCCGCCGGCCAGGAGCCCGTCGCCGTCGGCGTGTGCGCGCACCTGGGCGATGACGACAGCGTCGTCGGCGCGCACCGCTCGCACCACTTCGCCATCGCCAAGGGCGTGCCGCTCGACGCGATGACGGCCGAGATGTTCGGCAAGGATACGGGCCTGGGCCGCGGCAAGGGCGGCCACATGCACCTGTTCCACGTGCCGACCAAGTTTTCGTGCAGCGGCATCGTGGGCGCCAGCGCCCCGCAGGCCTGCGGCGCCGCGCTCGCCGCGCGCAAGCTCGGCAAGGACTGGGTCGCAATCGCCTTCTTCGGCGAAGGCGCCGCCAACCAGGGCGCATTCCACGAGGCGCTGAACCTTGCCGCCGTGTGGAAGCTGCCGGTGGTCTTCGTCTGCGAAGACAACAAGTACGGCATCTCGGTGGAGAAATCGGTGTCCACGTCCGTCGCCTCCAACGCCATCCGCGGCGCCGGCTACGGCATGCCCGGCGTGCTGGTCGAGCGCAACGACGCCGTCGAGGTGTACGCGGCCGCCGGCGCCGCCATCGACCGCGCCCGCAGGGGCGAAGGCCCGACCCTCATCGAAGTCAAGACCGACCGCTACTTCGGCCACTTCCAAGGCGACCCCGAGACCTATCGTCCGAAGGGCGAGAGCGCCGCGCTGCGCCAGGACGACCCGATCGTGCGGCTTGGCGCGCGCCTGCGGGCAGAAGGGCTGATCGACGAGGCCCAGGACCAGGCCCTGCGCCTGCGTATCGCCGGCCGCGTGGAATCCGCGTTTGCCTTCGGCCGCAACAGCCCGTACCCCGATCCGCAGGACGCCCTGAAACATGTATTCGCCGAATAAACAAGGAGACAGACAATGCAAAGCAATAGCAAAACCGGCGTGCGCACGCTCACCATGGCGCAGGCCATCGCCGAAGCCATCGGCCAGGAGATGGAGCGCGACCCGTCCGTGTTCGTGATGGGCGAGGACATCGGCAAGTACGGCGGCATCTTCTCCGCCACCACGGGCCTGCTCGACCGCTTCGGCCCCGAGCGCATCATGGAAACGCCGATCTCGGAAACCGCGTTCATGGGCGCGGCCGTGGGCGCCGCCGCGGAAGGGCTGCGTCCCATCGCGGAACTGATGTTCGTCGACTTCTTCGGCGTGTGTTTCGACCAGATCTACAACCACATGGCGAAGAACGCGTACATGTCCGGTGGCGCATTGAAACTGCCGGTGGTGATCACGACGGGTATCGGCGGCGGCTACAACGACGCGGCCCAGCACTCGCAATGCCTGTACGCGAGCTTTGCGCACATGCCGGGCCTGAAGGTCGTCGTCCCGTCCAACGCGTACGACGCGAAAGGCCTGATGATCCAGGCGATCCGCGACGACAACCCGGTCGTGTTCTGCTACCACAAGGGGATCATGGGATTGTCGTGGATGTCGTACTTCGAGGGCAGCACGAATGCCGTGCCCGAAGAGGCCTATGCGATCCCGTTCGGCGAGTCGCGCATCGTGCGCGACGGCCGCGACGTCACGATCGTCACCGTGAGCCAGATGGTGCAGAAGGCGGCCATCGCGGCCGAGCAGCTGGCACAGGAAGGCATCTCCGTCGAGGTGCTGGACCTGCGCACCATCGTGCCGCTGGACCGCGCCGGCGTGCTCGCGTCCGTTGCCAAGACGGGTCGCGTGCTGATCGCCGACGAGGACTACCTGAGCTTCGGCCTGTCCGGCGAGATCGCCGCGCTCGTCGCCGAGCACCTCGACACCATCCAGTTGCGCGCACCCGTGAAACGCCTGGCCGTGCCCGACGTGCCGATCCCGTTCAGCCGTCCGCTCGAGCAGGCCGTCATCCCGCAGGTCGACGCCATCGCCGACGCCGTGCGCGCCCTGATGCGCGCGCAACCCATTCATCAACTTCAACAAGGAGCACAAGCATGATCGACGTGAAACTGGACGGCGCCGTCTGGGACGATGTGGAAGAGGGCACGGAAGCCCTGCTGCAGGAATGGCAGGTCGAGGTAGGCCAGCGAGTGACGGCAGGCCAGACGCTCGTCGTCGCGGAACTGGTCAAGACGACGCACGAGGTGACCGCGCCCGCCGCGGGCCGCCTGGCCGCCATCGAGGTCGCGGCGGGAGACACGTTCGGCCGCCACGCCGTGCTGGCCAGGATCGAGGGGTAGGCCATGGACGCCGTAACCGTACCCGCGACGGTGCCGCTGACGGGCATGCGCGGGGCCATCGCGCGCAACATGGAGCAGGGCTGGCGCGTGCCGCGCGTGGCGCAGTCGGTCGAGGTGGACATGACCGCGCTGCAGGCCCTGCGCGCGACGGCGCCGGAGGCCGAACGCGTCAGCCTGACGGCGTACGTGCTGCGCGCTGTGGCGCTGACCCTGCGCGCGCATCCGCGCCTGAATGCCCGCATGCGCGAGAAGGACATCGAGCTGCTGGACGACGTGAACCTGGGCCTGGCCGTGAGCCTGGAAGACGGCCTGATGGTACCGGTCTTGCGCAACGCCGACCGCAAGAGCGCGGCCGAGCTGGGACGCGAGGCGCGCACGCTGGCGGAGGGCGCCCGCGCCGGCACGCTGTCGGCCGGCATCTACCAGCGCGGCACGTTCACCGTGACGAACCTGGGCAATACCGATATCGACAGCTTCACGCCGATCATCAACAGCCCGCAGGTGGCCATCCTCGGCGTCACGCGCGTCGCGGCCCGGCCGGTGGCGCGGGGGAACGAGGTCGCGATCGCACCGCTGATGGGCCTGCACCTCGTGTTCGACCACCGCGCCGTCGACGGCTTCCCGGCCGCGCTGTTCCTGACGGACCTGAAACGGCGGCTGGAAGCCGCAAAGGAGTTGTAATGGATGCCCGGATGGTCTTCATCGACACCGTGTCCTCGTACGAGGAACAGGCGTGGAACGCGGCGCAATTGCACGAACCCGTCACCGAGCCGCGCGTGCGCCTGTGGACCTACCGGGTGCCCGGCGTCGTGCTGGGCTGCTCGCAGGCGGCCCTTCGGGAGCGGCTCGTGGCCGGCCATGTCCTGGCCGGCTCCGTCGTCCAGCGCGGCTCGGGCGGCGGTGCCGTGCTGACGGGGCCCTGGATGGTCAGCGCGTCCGTCGTGCTGCCGCCCGACCACCCGCTGCTCGGACGCAGCACGCTGTCCAGTTACCGCTGGCTGGGCGCGCTGCATGCGGGCCTGCTGCGCGACGCCGGCATACCCGCGTATGCGATCCCGCCCGAGGAAGTCCGGCTGCGGCCCGGCGACGCACGCCTGAAATGGGCCTGTTACGGCGGCCTGTCGCCGTGGGAAGTCGTCGTCGGCAGCCGCAAGATCGTCGGCCTGGCCCAGTTGCGGCGCCGCACCGGCGTCCTGATGACGTCCGGGACGCTGATCGCGCCGCCCGACTGGAGGCTGCTGTGCGGCGCGCTCGGGCAAGAAGCCGGCGACGCGGCGCTCCTCGACGATTGCACGACGTCGTTCGCCGAGCAGCTCGGCGCGCCCGTGCTGGCGGAAGTCCTGGCCGAGCGCCTGCACCACATGCTGATCGATGTACTGGGCGCCGCGTCCGATGCATTGCCCCACCACCCGCCCGTCTCCGCGCGGGAGCAGTTCTCCACCTTATCCCATTAAGTATTCCAACAAGCGAGGAGCACCATGAAAGATCAACCCGCCCAGACCTGCACCGGCATGCGCGTGCTGCCGAAGGTCGTCACCGTCACGCGCCGCGGCTTCCTGCGCGGCGGCGCCATGGCCATCGGCGCGGCGGCCGCCGGTCCGGCCGCGCTGGCCGCGTCGAACGAGAAGCACCTGGCGCAGGACTTCCCCGCCTTGGGCGCCGCCACCGCGCAGACCCTGCTGCGCATGGCGCGCGACGTCTTCCCGCACGACAAACTGGCTGACCGCTACTACGTCGAGGCGATCCAGCCGCTCGAGCGCGCGGCCGCGAAGGATCCGCAGCAGGCCGGGCTGCTGCATGACGGCGTGCGCGACCTCGACAAGGCCGCCATGAAGCGTTTCGGCAAGCCCTACGCGGCCGTCAAGCGCGAGCCGGAGCGCGTCAGCCTGCTGAAAGCCATCGAACCGTCGCCGTTCTTCCAGAAGGTGCGCGGCGAGATGGTGACGAGCCTGTACGACAACAAGGCCGTGTGGCCGCTGCTCGGCTACGAAGGGTCTTCGTGGGAACAGGGCGGCTACATCAACCGCGGCTTCAACGACATCGACTGGCTGTAAGCGCCGGCGCACATAACGACATTCAGGAGACGGCAATGACGAAGAACATCGAACTGGGCGACGAGGACGCGATCGTCATCATCGGCTCGGGCGCGGGCGGCGCGACCCTGGCCAACGAACTGGCCCAGCGGGGCGTCGACAAGATCGTGATCCTCGAGGCCGGGAAGCATTTCACGCAGGCGGATTTCGAGAACGACGAGTGGGCCATGTTCAACAAGATATCGTGGCTCGACAAGCGGATATCGGCCGGCGGCTGGCACCATACGAAGACGTACCCGAACCTGCCGGCGTGGATCGTGAAGGCGGTGGGCGGATCGACCGTGCACTGGTCCGGCGTCGCGCTGCGCTTCCAGGAGCACGATTTCAGGACGCGCACGACCTATGGCAAAGTCGATGGCGCCAACATCCTCGACTGGCCCATCACCCTGGCCGAGCTGGAACCGTACTACGAACTGGCGGAAAAGAAGATGGGCGTGGCCGGCACCCGTGCGAGCGGCCTGCCGCCGATGCCGGAATCGAACCAGACCAAGGTCGTGGCGGCCGGTGCGCGCAAGATCGGCTACAACAAGATCATCCGCCCCGTTGCATCGAATTCGCAGCCGTACGATGGACGTCCCGGCTGCCAGCAGATCGGTTTCTGCATGCAGGGCTGCAAGGTGGGCGCAAAGTGGTCGACGCTGTACACGGAAGTCCCGAAGGCCCTGGACACGGGCCGCGTGGAACTGCGCCCGGAAAGCATGGTGCTGCAGATCCAGCACGACAAGGCGGGCAACGTCAACGGCGTGCTGTACGCGGACAGCCAGGGTCGCCACGTCTTGCAGAAGGCGCGCCTCGTTGCTGTCGCCGGCAACTCCATCGAGTCGCCGCGCCTGCTGCTGAACTCCGCATCGGCCATGTTCCCGAACGGCCTCGCGAATTCGTCCGGCCAGGTGGGCCGCAACTACATGAACCACGCGACGGCGGCCGCGGTGGCGATCCACAAGAAGCCCGTGTACATGAACCGCGGCTTCGACATCGGCGCGGTCGTCGCCGACGAGGTGGCGCTGAACACGCAGCGGGGCTTCAACGGCGGCTACTACCTGGAAGGTCTTTCGCTCGGACTGCCGTACACGGCGGCCTTCATGAAGCCGGGCGGCTGGGGCCGGGACGTGACGTCGGCGCTGGAAATGTACGACCACATGACGGCGATCTGGGTCTGCGGCGAAGACATGGCGCGCGAACAGAACGGCATCACCCTGCACCCGACCGAAAAGGACCAGTACGGCCTGCCGATTCCCATCGTGTCCAAGACGTACCACAAGAACGACGAGGCGATCGCGGCGCACGGCCTGGTCCAGTTCCGCAAGCTGTCCGAAGCCGTGGGCGCCACCCGCGTGATCGACATGCCCGCCTACCCGGCCAGCCACAACCTCGGCACGAACCGGATGAGCGAGCATGCGCGCGACGGCGTCGTCGACAAATGGGGCCGCACGCACGACGTCAGGAACCTGTACATCTCCGACGGCAGCCAGTTCGCGTCGAGTTCCGCCGCGAATCCGACGCTCACCATCGTCGCGCTGGCGATCCGCCAGGCCGAGCACATCGCGGGCCAGCTGGCGCGCGGCGCGGTGTAGGAGCAGCGATGAAGCCTGACTCCAAACAGCTGGGCGCGGCCAAGACGAGCCGCATTCCCATCAAGATCGTGCCGGCCGAGCGGCTACCGAAGCCGGACTGGATCCGCACCCGGGCGCCGGCGCC
>Ga0187844_10000855_pt1 | contig 23708 bp, 23 predicted proteins | sample SpaLakP09_SKY_50_FD_134517 | JGI IMG/M metagenome (GOLD analysis project Ga0187844, IMG submission 134517) | Oligotrophic lake water microbial communities from Sparkling Lake, Wisconsin, USA - SP09_SKY_50 | ecosystem: Environmental > Aquatic > Freshwater > Lake | place: USA: Sparkling Lake...
CGCGCAGGACCTGGCCAGCAATCTGCGGCCCTATATGCGCACCCACTACGTCCAGCCCAATGTGGGCCACTACGGCGTGTTCAGCGGCCGGCGCTGGCAGAACCAGATCTATCCGGTCGTGCGCGGGGTGATCCAGATCTCGCAGTAAGCCGCGCGCTCAAAGCCCGCCTCGCGTGAGCTTGGCCGGGTCAAGCAAGTTCTCCAGCGTCTTGCGGTCCAGCCCGCTGTCTTCTTCCGCCACATCCAGCACCGGCCGGCCCTCGGCATAGGCCCGCTTGGCGATGGCCGCGGCCTTCAGGTAGCCGATCACCGGGTTCAGCGCGGTGACCAGAATGGGGTTGCGGGCGAGTGCTTTTTGCAGCTGCGGTTCGTTGACTCTGAAGGTGGCGATGGCCCTTGTGCCCAACAACGCACTGGTCTTGGCCAGCAGATGCAAGCTGTCCAGCAGCTTGTGGGCTACCAGCGGTAGCATCACGTTCAGCTCAAAATTGCCGCTCTGGCCGGCGATGGTGATGGTGGCGTCATTGCCGATCACCTGGGCGGCGGCCATGGCCACGGCCTCCGGGATCACCGGGTTGACCTTGCCGGGCATGATGCTTGATCCGGGCTGCAGCGCCTCCAGCTCGATCTCGGCCAGGCCGGCCAGCGGGCCGGAGTTCATCCAGCGCAGGTCGTTGGCGATCTTCATCAGGCTCACCGCCAGGCCCTTCAGCGCGCCGGACAGGGCCACGGCCGCATCCTGCGAGCCCATGGCGGCAAAGAAGTCCGGCGCCACCGTGAAGGGCAGGCCGCTCAAGGACGAAAGCTCGGCGCAGAAGCGCGCGGCGAAGTCCGGGTGAGCATTGATGCCGGTGCCCACTGCGGTGCCGCCCTGGGCCAGAGCTTGAATGCGCGGCTGCAGCGATTGCAGCTGCGCGATCTGTGCCTCGATCTGCGCCGCCCAGCCGTCCAGCACCTGGCCCAGGCGCACCGGCATTGCGTCCATCAAATGGGTGCGACCGGTCTTGATGTGATGACCCTCGGCTGCGCTCTTGGCGCGGATCGCCGCCACCAGGCCCAGCAGCGCCGGCAGCAGCGCCTCATGAAGGGCCAGAGCCGCGCTGATGTGCAGGGCCGAGGGAATGGAGTCATTGCTGCTCTGGCTGGCATTGACGTGGTCGTTGGCGCTGACCGCCTGATTCAGGCGCCGCGAGGCCAAGGTCGCCAGCACCTCGTTGGCGTTCATATTGCTGCTGGTGCCCGAGCCGGTCTGGAACACGTCGACCGGGAAGTGGCGCATGAAGTCGGGCTCCAGTACCAGGGCGGCGCAGGCCTCCTCGATGGCCAGGCCGATGTCGGCTGGCAACTGGCCCAGCGCCACATTTGCACGCGCTGCGGCTGCCTTGACCCGCAGCAGGGCCTGGGTGAAGCGCGCCGGCATCGGCCCGCCGATGCCTTCGAAGTTGAGCAGCGCGCGCTGTGTCTGCGCGCCGTACAGGGCGTCCAGCGGCACGGCCATCTCGCCCATGCTGTCGCGTTCGATGCGGGTCGGGTTCATCAGTGGCTCTCCCTTGCGATGCAAGAGAACAGCATAGCGGCGCCGCGAGCTCAGGCGGCGAGGGGCTGGGGCGGAAACTGTTCGCGCAGGAAGTCCAGCGTTCGCCCGGCCCCCGCCCCATCCAGACGCAGCATCGGCGCACGCACGTCCTGCAGATGCGGGCGCAGATAGTGCTGCAGCCGCCAGGTCTGGAACAGCGCGGCGAGCGGCGCCGCCTCGGCGCCTTGGCGCAGGCAGCGCCCGAGGGCCGTGCGCAGGTCAAGCAGGTGCAAACAAGGCGAGAGCAGCAGCAGGCCCGCCGGCCGGCGCTGCAGGCCCAGGGCCATGGCCTGCAGCGCGCCGCTGCCCAGGCCGCCGACGAGCACTGCGTCGCCGTGCTGCCGTGCCAGCGCGTCGTAGTGGTCGCGGGCCTGGTCCAGCCACTGCTCGAAGGGCAGTACGCGCGCATCGCGGGCGGGCAGGCGGGGCAGGACGACCTCCAGGCCGTCGCGGTGCAGGGCCTGCGCCAGCGCCTGCAACTCGAGCTGTGCCAGGGGCGTGGCGTCGAGGCCGTGGAACAGCAGCAGGGCGGGCATAACTTGCATGCCCGCGAGGCTAGCTGGCCAGCTTGTCGGGGACTTGTCCGCAAGCTTGCAGAAGGCTTGCGGAGCCCGGCTCGCGTTAAGCTCCGCCCTGTTCCCACACCCGCCGCTTCAAGCGATTCAACGTGCGCATCCTGCTGGTCGAAGATGATGAGATCCTGGCCGAGTCGACGGCCCGTGCCCTGCGCTCGCAGGGCTGGGTGGTCGACTGCAGCGCGCGCGGCGAGCCGGTGCCGCTGTCCCTGCGCGAGGACCGCTACGAGCTGTTGATCCTGGACATTGGCCTGGCCGGCATCGACGGCTTCGAGACCCTGCGGCGCGTGCGCGCCCAGGGCTGCCAGGTGCCGGTGCTGCTGCTGACCGCGCGTGACGCGGTGGAGGACCGCGTGCGCGGCCTGGAGGGCGGAGCCGATGACTACCTGGTCAAGCCCTTCGCGCTGAGCGAGCTGATTGCCCGCGCCCGTGCGCTGGTGCGCCGCGGCCAGGCGCGGCTGGGCAACGAACTGCGCCTGGCCGGCCTGCGCATGGACCTGGAGGCTCGCCGCGCCTGGCTGGGCGAGGAGGCGCTGGCGCTGTCAGCTCGCGAGTGGGAGGTGCTGGGCTTCATGATGGCGCGAGCCGGCAAGGTCATCGCCAAGGAGCAGATCGCCTCGGCCAGCAATGGCTGGGACCAGAGCACCACTGATAACGCGATCGAGGTCTGCATCTCGCGCCTGCGCGCCAAGCTGGAGCCGGCCGGCATCCAGGTGCGCACTGTGCGCGGCCTGGGCTATTTGCTGGAGGAATCGCTGCCGCTGGGCGGAGGCGTGTCTGGCTAAGCCGCTGGCAGAGCCCCTGAGCCTCAAGAAGAGGCTGTTCTGGTGGCTGATCCTGCCACTGCTGATCGCCGTGCCGCTGGGCACCTTCCTGCTCTACAGCCTGATGCGCAACACCGCCGTCAACTGGCTCGACCAGGGTCTGGGCGACACGGCGCTGGCGATCAGCAAGTTCATCCGCACCCATGACGGCGAGCTGCTGGTCGAAGTGTCGGGCCAGACCGACCGGGCGCTGCGCTTCGATCGGCTCGACCGCATCTATTATCTGGTGCTTGCCCCCGAGGGCCAGGTCTTGCTGGGGGACGAGGAGCTGGCTGCAACGCCGGTCAAGGTGGCGGCCGGCGAATGGGTGTTCCAGGATGCGCAACTGCAGGACGAGTCGCTGCGACTGGCCACCCTGGGCGTGGCCTGCGGCGTGGTTGGCAATGTCTGCCAGGTGCGCGTGGCCGAGACCGGCTACAAGCGTGATGCGCTGCGCCGCGAGCTGATGCTGGCGGTTCTGGCGACGATGATGGTGCTGGCCGGGCGCCTGGCCATCCAGCAGGGCTTGCGCCCGCTGGGCGAGTTGAGCGCCGAGGTCGAGCAGCGCGACCTGGACCGACTGGAGCCGCTGGGCCAGCCGGTGCCGGCCGAGGTGCGGCCGCTGATCGCGGCGCTGAATCGCCTGTTCGGGCGCCTGCGTGCGGCTGCTTCGGCGCAGCAGGACTTTCTCTCCAACGCCGCCCATCAGCTACGCACGCCGCTGACCTCGCTGCGCACGGACATCGAGCTCGCCCTGATGGAGCCGCACGACCCGGCGATCGAGCCGCTGCTCAAGCGCCTGCAAGCCAGCGTGGACCGCAGTGCCCGCCTGGCGCAACAGATGCTGTCGATGGCCCGCGCCGACGCGGCGCTGCCGCGCGACCCGCAGCGCCCGCTGGAACTGCGCGACATTGCCGCCCAGGCCGCCGAGGACTGGGTGCCGCGAGCGGTGGCGGCCGGCATGGATCTGGGCTTCGAGCTCCTGCCCGCGCCGGTGCTGGGCCAGGGTTTCCTGCTGCGCGAGCTGCTGGCCAATCTGATCCACAACAGCCTAAGCTATGCCGGCGAGGGCGCGCGCATCACCGTGCGCAGCGGACAGCGCGAGGGCTGGGCCCTGCTGGAGGTGGAGGACACCGGCCCCGGCATCCCGCCAGAGCTGCGCCAGCAGGTGCTGCAGCGCTTCCAGCGCGGCCCGTCCGCGCGTGGCAATGGCAGCGGGCTGGGCCTGGCCATCGCGCATGACATTGCGCTGCGCCATGGCGGGGTCTTGAGCCTGCACGAGGGCGCGCAGGGGCTGGGCTTGTGCGTGCGGCTTCTGATGCCGTTGATGCCCGTCTCGCCTCCCGAGTCCGGCTCTGGCGCGCTCCCTGCCTGATGCAGATCAGCGCATAAAAGCGTTCACGGTTTGTATCAGCTGCCGGCCCGCGGGGCAGACGGAAATTGCTCCCAAAGTGCCCCAGGCCCGTTCGCCGGCTGGGCCTTGGTCGCGCCGCTTAGACCAGCTGCAAATCCCGCGCCACGGCGCCAGGGAAGATCCGTGCCACCGCCTCGTTGCTCAGACCGAATTGCCTCTGCCACAGTCCGCCCAGCACGCCGCGGTACTCGTTCAGTACCGGGTAGTCGCGCTGCTGATGCAAGGTCTTGGCGTTGAGCGCGGTCTGCTCGCCCGCCACGCCACTCTTGCCCAAGCCCCCGCCCAGCAGCCAGAAGACGCTGCCGTGGCCATGGTCGGTGCCACGGTTGCCGTTCTCGCGGAAGGTGCGGCCGAACTCGCTGATGACCATCACTGTGGTGCGCTGCCAGGCCTGCAGGCCCAACTCCTCTGCATAGGCGGCCAGGCCGCGGCCGAGTTCCTCGAAGCGGGTGGCCAGGGTGCCGGTAGCGCCGCCCTGGGCGACGTGTGTGTCCCAGCCGCCGACGTCGACAAAGCCCAGTTGCACGCGGCCGCGCATCAGGCGCGCGATGCGCCGCGCCTCCAGCTCGAAGCCCTTGGCACTGATGGCGTTGCGGCTGGCGGCGTCCATCTCCTTCATCACCGCCGGGCTCAGTTCACGGGCGATCTCGTCGCGCAGGGCGAAGCCTTCCTCGACCTGCTCTAGCAGCGGCTGCCCGGCGTACATGCTGCTCAGCAGCGCGCGCGATTTGGCGTCGACGGCCGGGCGCGGGCCCTCGCGAAGCGCGGCATTGCCGATCTTGGCGGGGCCGCGAAAGCATATGGGCAACTGGTCGGTGAAGGAGATGGCCTGGCGCGCGCCCAGCTCTGCCGCCAGCCGGTTCATGAAGCCAGACTGGAAGTCGCGCGAGCCCTGCAGGTTTTGCCCGAGCTCGATGCTGTCCTGCGTCTCGAAATGGCTGCGCGTCAGGTCGTCGCTACCGGCAAAGGGGATGAACAGTCCCTGGCCCTGCTGCAGCAGCGGATAGACCGATTCGCGCAGTGCCGGATGCAGGCCCCAGTCGGCGCTAACCGGCAGGGCCGTCTCAACACCATCGCCCGGCCTGGCAATGGCGATCTTCGGGCGCTGTTCGTAGTAGTGGCTGCTGCTGATCGGCACCAGCAAATTGGCCGCGTCGTAGCCCCCGCGCAGGAACACCAGCAGGAAGCGGGACCGTTCGGTGCTGCCTTCCGGCGCCGCGAACAGGCGGGTGCCGGCGCTCAGCAACGGGGCTGAAGCCAGGGCTTGCAGGAGGTGGCGTCTTTGCATGGGCTCAGCGATACATGAATTCGGGGGAACTGAGCAGCAGGGCATTCCATTGCTGCGGCGTGTCGGCGCGGGTCAGGGCTTCGCGGCTGGCCGGGCTCATCAGCGCCTGCAGGCTGCGCTGGTAGAGCGCGCCATCGGCGAGTTTGGGCTTAGGCGGGCTGACGGCCTCCACCGTCTCGGTCTTGAACAGCGCCGCCGTGCCGCCGCCGATGGTGCGCGCCAGCTCGAAGCGGGTGCTCAACTGCCCGGCACTGTTCCAGGCCGAGGAATTCATCGGGTAGCCGTCCGGCGTCTGCTTGTCGTACAGCCCTTGGCCCAGGCGGCGCAGCCAAGCCAGCACCGGCTGGCTGTTGAGGATGACGGTATCTCCGTAGCTGGCGCGCAGGCCGGACAGCAGGTAGTGCTGCGGGTCCTTGAACTTGGTAGGCTGTGCGGCGGCGAATTCAGGTGCCAGCAGCAGAACGCGCAAGGTCGCGCCGATGTCGCCCTGGCTGCGGCTGAAGACCGCGGCCATACTGTCGACCAGGGCCTGCGGCGGCTGGTCGGCCAGGAAGTAGACGGCCAGCTTGCGCGAGATATAGCGCGCGGTGGACGGGTGGGCGACCAGCAGGTCCAGCACTTCGTCCAGCTCGGCTGAACCGCTGCCCTTGATCTGACGGCCCAGCACTGTCTTCTCGCCGAAGTCGTGGCGAGCCGGGTTGAATTCGAACAGGCCCTGGCGCACATACAGCGCCTCCTGCTCGGGTTTGAGCTTGGGGCGGCCTGACTCGAAGCGCGTGCCGAAGCCGGTCAGTACCCGGGCCAGTTCCTGCACATCGCGCTGGCTGTAGCCGCCGTCGACGCCCAGTGTGTGCAGCTCCAGCAGCTCCCTGGCGTAATTCTCGTTGGGCTTGCCGGCGCCGTTCTGGTCGTTGTCCAGATAGCGCTGCATGGCCGGGTGACGCGCCACCGCGCCGAGCAGCTGGCGGAAAGATCCCAGCGCCTGCGGGCGCAGCGCGGCTTCCTCGTAGTCGGGCAGCAGCACGCGCAGCTCGCGCTTGTACTGGTGGACGTTGAAGTGGTTGAACCAGAACCAGCTCATCTGCTCCAGAAGCTGCTGTTCCGAATAGAGCTGGCGCAGGATCTGTCGATGGCCCGCTTCGCGGGTTGGCAGGTTCAGCGCGGCCTGGTAGGCCTGGCGGGCGCGCACGCGCTCGGGCTCGGTGGGTGGCTTGTCCTGCTCGCGGCGTAGCGTGTCGACCTCAGCGACGATGGTGCTCATTTCGCGGCGGCTGATGCTGAGGCCATCGAGCTGGGGCTGCACGGCAGGCGCCAGCGGCGCTTTCGGGTCGGCCTTCAGTTGTCGGTCCACGTAGTCGGCCCAGCCGAGCTGAGTGGCCTGATCCAGCTGTGCCTGCGTGGCGCCCCAGCCGATGCGGTTGACGGCGCGGAACATACCTGCGGGCTCGCGGTAAACAGCAGGTGCCGTGTTGGCGCAGCCTACCAGCAGAGCCGTCGGGCCCAGAGTGATGCCGAGGCCGGCCATGCACAGCATGCCGCGGCGGCCGGGATGAGGGGGGCGAGCTGCTTTAGACATGCCGCGAGGATGCCCGCCATGCCTCGCGTTGTCCACAGGCTTTGCACTTGTTGACGGGCGCGTGTGCGCTGGGCGTGCATCGAAGAGCGGGGGCCTGGGGCGCTCTCAGCCCTTCCTCGCCTTGGTGGGGATCGGCTCGGGCAGGTCCTTCGCCACCAAGGTTCGCAGCTGGGTGACCAGCTGGTTGTGGGCGTCAAGGAAGGCGGCGGCAATCACCTTGCCCTCGTTGGTATTGCTCCAACCCATGCCGCCCAGGCCGCCGCCGCCGCCGATGGCCAGGCCGCCGATGCCCAGATCGGTGGTGCGCGCCGCACCTGTGGCTGAGGAGATCTGCTCGGTGGTCTCGTTGTCGGTCAGCAGCAGAACGACCTGGGCTTCCTTCAGTTTGACCTGCTCGGCCGCGCCCGCCAGCTTGTTGAGGCCGGGAATGGCGGCGATCACGCCGCCCAGTTGCCGGCCGGCGTCCTGCTCGGAGAAGGTCAGGCTGGGCATCACGCTGTATTGCGCCATGATGCCGCGACCCTTCTTGACATCGCCGTCAGCACGCAGCACGCCGGCGTCCTTGAGCTCCTGCTCGCGAACCGTGGCCTTCAGCCCGGCATTGCGATCGACGATGCGGAAGCAGCCGCTTTGCTGCATCAGCACCCGCACCAGGGGCAGCGGTGACTCGGGCAGACCGCCGCGGCCGATGCCGGTGTAGCCACCCTGGTTCTCCTGTAGCGCCACCACGGCCACCGGCGCCTCGCACTTCAGCAATTCCTTGGCGGCGTTTTGCGCACCTGCCGTGCCGCCCGAGCCCGACACGATGGAGCCGCCCTGGCCCAGTTCAACGCCCTGCTTGCCGCACCCGGCGAGCCCCAGCGCGGCGGCGATCAGGACAAGTGCGAGGGGGCTGGACTGGCGAGGGCGAGCGATGCTGTGCAAGGGCATGGGGGAATCCTGGGTTGTTGGCCTGAAGCGCGCATTGTGACCAGCGCCCACCCGCTGGGAATCCCACCTTGGGGGGCTTCAACCGGTACGGAGCCTCAGAGCTCGGAGACGCTCTTGATCCGTTGCACTTGTTTCACAGCGCTTACAGTCGCCTCCACCGCCCGGCCGTGGAAGCGGTCCAACAGATCCTTCCGTTGCGCCCGCACCGTCACCACATTGGCCAGCTTCACATGGCCGTAGCCGCGGATGGTCTCGGGCAGGCGGGCCAGCTTGACTGCGAGGTCGAGCTTGTCGGCGCTCAGCGCGGCCAACAGTTCATCGATCAGGCCCTCGTAGTCCTTGATCAACTGGCGCTCCAGCTTGCGCTCTTCGGTCATGCCGAAGACATCCAGCGCGCTGCCGCGCAAGCCCTTGAACCGGGCCATTAATTTCAATGCTTTGAACATCCAGGAGCCCAGTTCGACCTTCCTGGCACGTCCATCGGGGCCAGGTTTTGACAGCAGCGGCGGGGCCATGTGGAAGGACAGTGAGTCCCAGTTGTCGAACTGGGCTTTCATCGCTTTCTCGAAGCTGCCGTCGGTGTAGAGCCGCGCGACTTCCCATTCGTCTTTGATGGCCAGCAGTTTGGCGTAATAGCGGGCCACAGCCTTGGTGAGGCGCTGGGCTTTGCCGGCTTCACCCAACGCGGCTTCCGCAGCACGTACGCGCTCGACCAGGGTGAGATAGCGTTGGGCATAGGCGCCGTCTTGATAAGCGGTCAGGTGCGCGATGCGGCGGGCGATCAGGCCGTCTTCACCGTCGAGCTTGTCGAAGTTCAGCCATTGCACGACCGGCGGCTTGTTGCCGGCCAGGCGCTTGATTGCGTCTGGTGCGGCGATGCTCAGACGGCCCAGGGCGAATGCCGTCTTGTTGCCTTCGACGGCCACGCCGTTCAGCTCCATCGCGCGCAACAGCGCAGCTTCGCTCAAGGGGATCAGGCCGCGCTGCCAGCAGGCGCCGAGCATGACGATATTGGACGGCATGGTGTCGCCCATCAGCTCCTGCGCGATCGCCTGGGCATCGATGGTGGACATCAATGCGGCATCGCCTCCGACCGCGTGCAGCATCTTGGCCAGCAGCGAATCCCCCTGCAGGCTGGCATCGGGGTTGTGCACAAAGCTCGCCGTGGGCAGCTCATGCGTGTTGGCCAGGATGACGGTGCGACCCGGCTTGACCGTGCCCAAGGCGTCGGGCGAGGCGCCGACGACCATGTCGCAGGCCAAGAGCACATCGGCTTGCTGGGTGTCGATGCGTACCTGGTTCAAGAGGTCTTGCGACGGCGCCAGGCGGACGAAGCTCAACACCGAGCCGCCCTTTTGCGCGAAGCCCATGAAGTCCAGCACCGAGGCCTGCTTGCCTTCCAGATGCGCGGCCATCGAAACCAGCGCGCCGACAGTGACGACGCCGGTGCCGCCGACGCCGGTGACCAGCATGTCGAAGGGGCCGGTCCAGCTCCATGCGGCTGGCGCAGGGATGGCTGCGATTTCACGGGCCAGGTCTTGCGCTGTGTAGCCCCCGCCCGACTTCTTCTTCAGCTGCGCCCCGTGGACCGAAACAAAGCTGGGGCAGAAGCCGTTGACGCAGCTGAAGTCCTTGTTGCAGCTCGACTGCTCGATCGCGCGCTTGCGACCAAAGTCGGTCTCGACCGGCACGACGCTGAGGCAGTTGGAGGCCTGGCCGCAATCGCCGCAGCCCTCGCAGACGGCTTCGTTGATGAAGATGCGCTTCGGCGGATCGGGAAATTCCTTCTTCTTGCGGCGGCGCCGCTTCTCGGCCGCGCAGGTCTGGTCGTAGATCAAGACGGTCACGCCTTCGATCTCACGCAGCTCGCGCTGCACTGCATCCAACTCGCTGCGGTCGTGGAAGGTGGTGCCGGCCGGGAACAGGCCGTGGTGGCCGTAGTACTTGTTGATCTCGTCCGAGACGACGACCAGGCGCTTGACGCCTTCGGCCTCGACCTGGCGCGCGATCTGCGGCACGCTGGTCTGGCCGTCGACCGGCTGGCCGCCGGTCATCGCGACTGCGTCGTTGTAGAGGATCTTGTAGGTGATGTTGGTCTTGGCGGCGATGGCCTGACGGATGGCCAGATAGCCCGAGTGGTAGTAGGTGCCGTCGCCGAGGTTCTGGAACACATGCTTCTCGGTCGTGAAGCGCGAGGCCGCGGCCCAGTCCACGCCCTCAGCGCCCATCTGGATCAGCCCTGAGGTGCCGCGCTCCATCCAGCTGGCCATGAAGTGGCAGCCGATGCCGGCTAGGGCCCGTGAGCCCTCGGGCAGCTTGGTCGAGGTGTTGTGCGGGCAGCCGGAGCAGAAGTAGGGCTGGCGGCGCACGCCGTCGGCGGCGTTGGAGAGCAGGCAGGGCGTGAGGAAGTCGACAACCAGATGGCGGCGATCCAGCGCGGGGTTCAGCCGCGCCAGCCATTCCGCCACGGTGGCCATGATGCGCGAGGGGCGGAGCTCGCCGATGCTGCTCAGCTCCGCAGCGCCGTGTTCATCGGTTTTGCCGATCACATGCGGGCGCTGCGCATCGGGCAGGTGGTAGAGCAGTTCCTTGATCTGGCGCTCGACCACCGGCGCCTTTTCCTCGATCACCAGCATGTCGGTCAGGCCGCGCGCGAACTCCGCCATGCGGGTGGCTTCGAGCGGGAAGACGATGCCGACCTTGTAGACGCGTACGCCTGCCGCGGCCAGGGCGTTGGGGTCCAGGTCGAGGCGGCGCAGTACCTCCATGAAGTCGTAGTGCGCCTTGCCCACTGTCACGATTCCCAGGGTGGCGCTTGGGCTGGCGACTATGTGCTTGTCGATCGAATTCAGCTTGCTGAACGCGCGCACCGCGTTGATCTTGTGTTCCAGCCGCGACTCCAGCTCCAGCGAGGGCAGGTCCACCGCGCGGATGTGCAGGTCGACTGGCGGTACGTGATCCACCGGCAGCTCGAAGTCCAGCGGCACCGCATCCAGATCGACTGTCATGCCGGACTCCACCACCTCCGAGATCGCCTTGAAGCCGACCCAGGTGCTGGAGAAGCGCGACAGCGCCCAGCCGTAAAGCCCGAACTCCAGGTACTCGGCCACATTGCCCGGATGGACGATGGGCATGTGCCAGGCTTGCAGGGCTAGGTCGCTCTGGTGCGGTGTTGAGGACGACACGCAGCCATGGTCGTCACCGCACACCACCAGCACGCCGCCTTGGCTGGAGGTGCCGTAGACATTGCCATGCTTCAGTGCGTCGCCCGATCGGTCAACTCCAGGCCCCTTGCCGTACCACATGGCAAACACGCCGTCGGCCGTGCGCTTCGGGTCCAGGGCGACGCGTTGCACACCCAGGCAGGCGGTGGCGGCCAGGTCTTCGTTGATGGCGGGCAGGAAGTTGACCTTGGCCGCTTCGAGGAACTTCTTCGCCTTCCAAAGCTGCTGGTCCACCATGCCCAGCGGGCTGCCTCGGTAACCGGAGACGAAGCCGGCGGTGTTCAGCCCGGCTCGTTCGTCCAGGCATTTCTGTGCCAACAGCAGCCGCACCAGGGCCTGAGTGCCGGTCAGGAACACGGCGCCCGACTGGGCGGCCAGGTTGTCCGAGAGCTTGTAGTCGCGCAGTGGCGGGGCAGTGAAGGTGCTGGACATGCGCGTCTCCTGTCTTTTCAGTGTGGAGGAGGATTTTTGTCCCGCGAGCGCAGTGGTTGTTTCTTCGTTTCCCGCCTGTTTGCCTTCTGATGAGAGAATTTGTCTCAAACAGAGGCGTTTAAGAGATGGAAAAATTCGACCGGGCAACAAAACAGATCCTGGAGGCCCTGCAGGCCGACAGCCGGCAGAGCACGCAGGCGCTGGCCGACAAGGTGGGCCTTTCGGCCACGCCGGTCTGGCGGCGGGTCAAGGAGTTGGAAGAGAGCGGCGTGATCCGCCGCCATGTAGCCCTGGTGGACCGCGAGAAGCTCGGGCTTAACATCTGCGTGCTGGCCAACGTGAGCTTGGTGCGGCACAGCGAGGGCGCGGTGGAGCAGTTCGAGCGCCTGGTGCTGGCCAGCCGCGAGATCATCGAGTGCCACGGCATCACCGGCGAGGCGGACTACGTGATCAAGGTCGTGGTCGCCGACATGAAGGCCTACGATCAGTTCCTGCAGTCGCAGATCTTCAAGGTGCCCGGCGTGGCCAGCGTGCGCAGCAATGTGGTGCTGCGCGAGGTCAAGTACGAGACGGCTTTGCCGGTTGACTGATCACAGACCGATGCTGATGCGGGCCGGTACGCTGCTATGCAAGAGCTTGGACGCGTCTACGTTGTCGATGAAGTCGAGCTTCAGCGTGTAGCGGCCTCGTGGCGGCGCCAGCCAGGTTTCGGTCTCGCCGCCGCCAAAGTCCATCACCTCGGTGCGGCCGCCGTCGCCGGACACGGTCAGCCGGAAGTGGCCGGTGCTGGCCTCTTTCAAGGCCTTGTGCGAGACGTTGAGTTTGGAGGCATGGAATAGCACCTGCAGCGGCTCGCCCGCGGCCGCTTCGCTCTGCGGCAGCATCAGCGCCACGCCGGGCTGACTCAGCGTCTCCGGCTTCACCTCGGCATTCAGCTGAGTGACCTTGATCTTGATCGGCTTGCTGTAGACGAAGTTGGGCACATGCTTGTCATCGGCCAGCACCAGGCGCAAGGTGTAGTCGCCGGGCTTGAGCATCAGCGCGGTCTCCATCTGGCCCTTGCCGAAGTGCACGTACTGCTCGTTGAAGGGCAGGGGCTTGCTGAAATCCAGCGGCAGCTCGCGGTTGATCAGCAGGTGATGGTGGCCGGTCTTGGCTTGCGGCTTGGTGATCGGTGCGATGCCGAAACCGGTCAGCCCGAACTTGAGCAGGAAGGGCGTCTCGATGCTGGCGCCGTCTTGCAGATTGGTGAAATGGGTCTGCTGGCTCAGGCGCGGCGCGGGCACTGCCCAAGGGTGCATGGTCTGCGCTCTGGCGGCGCTCACCACAGTCAACAGGCACAGGGACAGGACAAGAGCGCGCATCGAATCAACCATCTCGGCTTGGGAAGAATCGCATTGGATCACAGGCACTGTCCGCCTGAGGCCGGGTGTTCTCTGCCGCGCCGACTGTCCCCCGAAAGCGAAGGCCTACCCGCTTGCGAGCCCGGACGGCGAGGTATATAAACCGAAGCAATTCGGCATGGCGCTTTCACGAAGCAGCCCTCGCTTCGCGCTAGCAACACTTGGCCTCCCAGGATTTTTTGGTTTCATTCACATCCCTTGAGGTGCTCATGGAACTCGAAGTGCAATCGCATCGATGGGTGAGTCGCATGCCGGACTGGCCGGCGGCGGCGGTGGCGGGCCTGGTGGCGGGCGCAGCGGCGATGGTCATCGACCTACTCTGGACCACCCTGATGCTGGGCGACAACCCCTGGCACACCTCGCACCTGGTAGCGGCCATGCTGTTGGGTCCGGACCTGCTGCAAGGCCCGACCAACGCCTTCAATCTGAGCGTGGTGGGAGTGGCCCTGCTGACGCACTACGGCCTGGGCATCGTGTTCGGCTGCATCGTCGCATTCATCGTCACCGGTTTCCATTGCGAAGGCAGCCTGCCGATGCTGGAGATCTTCGGCGGCCTCTGCGGCGCGGCGATGTACTTTGTTAACTTCTATGTGCTGGTGCGCGTCTTCCCCTGGGTGGCCGAGCTGCGCAGCGGGGCCTACTTCTTCGAGCACGTGGTATTCGGCATGGTGGTGGCCATCGTCTACTGGAAGCTGGCGCGTCACCGCGTCGACTAGCGTTGGGCAGCCCCGGGGGCGCACTGTTTGCTCATGCGCCTGATGGCGGCTGCATCGAACTAGACCTGGCTGAACCGCCTGCTGTACTTCCGCTGAGCCGGCATACTGCGGCCTTCATCCCCAATGAAGGCTGCAAGAATGAAGACTTTGTTTTCTGCCCTGTTCCTCGGCGTTGCGCTGCTTTCCAGCGCCCCGGCCCAGGCCGACGATTCGCTCAAGGCGGCCATAGCCAGCCCCCTGCGCACGCCTGCTTTTGCGGCCCGCGATACAGCCCGCCATCCCTACGAGACGCTCACTTTCTTTGGTATCAAGCCGACCCAGACCGTGGTGGAGCTCAGCCCCGGCGGCGGCTGGTACACCGAGATCCTAGCGCCGTACCTGCGCGAGCGCGGTCATCTGATTCTGGGCGGCGATGACCCGGCTTCTGCCCGCGCCTATTACCAGCGCAGTGCCGCTCGCCTCAAGGCCAAGCTCGATGCCCTGCCGGCCGTCTACGACAAGGTGCAGGTTGGTGTGTTCGATGCTGAAGCCGACAAGCTTCAGTACGCCAAGCCGGCCAGTGCTGACCTGGTGTTGACCTTCCGCAACGTCCACAACTGGGTGCAGCTGGGCGATGCCAAGACCCTGGCTGTCTTCAAGAGCGCTTTCGAGGTGCTCAAGCCCGGCGGCGTGCTTGGCGTCGTCGACCACCGCCGCCCGGCCGCGCAGGCGCAGGACGAGAAGGCCAAGAGCGGCTACCTGCATCAGGCTTATGTCGTCGGCATGGCCGAGCGCGCCGGCTTCAAGCTGGCGGCCAGCAGCGAGGTCAATGCCAACCCCAAGGACACCGCCGATCACGAGGGCGGTGTCTGGTCCTTGCCGCCCACCTTCGGCCTGAAGGACAAGGACCGCGCCCGCTATGAAGCAATCGGCGAGAGCGATCGCATGACGCTCAAGTTCGTCAAGCCCTGAGCACGGGGATGAGGCTCGCCTTCATCGGCGCCGGGCGCCTGGGCCAGACCCTCGCCCAGGCGCTGGCGGATCGTGGCGAGCCGGTTGTGGCCGTGGCCGGCCGCCAACTGCCCCTCGAACTGGCCAAGCGCCTGCCCGGCTGCCGGGCGATGGCGCCGGCCGAGGCGGTGGCTGCTGCCGATCTGGTCTTTCTGACCGTGCCTGACGACGCCATCGCCCCGCTCGCCGCCAGCCTGCCCTGGCGAGTCGGCCAGGCGGTGGTGCACTGCAGCGGTGCCACCGAGCTGTCGGCCCTGGCCGCCGCTGCTGCGGCCGGTGCCCAGGTCGGCGGTTTCCATCCGCTGCAGATCTTTTCCGACCCGGCCCGCGCTCAGCTGCTGCTGGCCGGCAGTGCCGTGGCCATTGAGGCCGCCGCGCCGTTGCAGGGCGAGTTGCAGCGCCTGGCTTTGGCTCTTGACATGAAGCCCCTGCAGCTGCCGTACGGCAGCCGTGCCGCCTATCACGGCGCGGCTAGTTTCGCGGCCAGCTTCATGCTGTCGATGCTGGACGAGGCGGTCCAGGTCTGGGCCGCGGTTGGCCTGCCGCAAGACCTGGCCTTGCCGGCCCTGCTGCCGCTGGCTTGCGGCACGCTGGATGCGGCGCAAAGCCGCGGCCTAGCCGGCGCACTGGCCGGCCCGATTTCGCGCGGCGACGCCGGCGTGGTGGCAGCCCATCTGCGCGCCTTCGACGCGTTGGGGGGAGCGCACGGTGATTTCTACCGCGAGCTGTCGCGGCGGCAGCTTAGCCTGGCGCGCGCCAGTGGCCGCTTGAGTGACGAGGCGCTACAGCGCCTGAGCAACTTGCTGGGCGGCTGAGCTCCGTCCCTAGAATGCCCTATGCTGCTGGACGTCCCCACCCTGTTCATCGTCGTGACGGTCGTCGCGCTGGTGATGGCCTTGCTGGTCTGCGTGATGGACTGGGGGCAACCCCCGGGTGATGCGCTCTGGGCCTGGGCCCTGGCCCTGGTTTCCTACGCCGCCAGCAATGTGATCTACGGCATGCGGGCCCATCTGCCGGGCACGATGCTGGTCTTGCTGGGCAATCTCAGCAGCATGGCGGCACTGGCCTTGATGCTGCTGGCCGTGCGGCGTTTTCAGGGCGTGCGCCTGAGCCTGTGGCTGAGTCTGGCGCCGGTGCTGCTGGTGCCGCCGCTGCTGGCCTCGCTGTCGCCGAGCCTGCTCCGCAGCGTGGTCTCGACCAGCGCCTATCTGCTGCAGATGGCGCTGGTGCTTCAGGCCCTGGTCGACCGCCGCTATCCACTGCGCGGGCGCGGCCGCCACATGCTGTTTGCTGCCTTCACCGGCATGATCCTGATTCTGCTGGCCCGTACCGGCGGTGCAGCGCTGGGGTTCATCGACATCAGCAACGATGCCGACAGGATTGCCTGGCAGGCGGTGATCCTAATGGCTGCGATTTGCGCGGTGCTGAGCATTGCCCTGGGTTTTATCTACATGACGATGGAGCGTGCCGAGCAGCGCAATTACGAGCTGGCGATGAAGGACGTGCTGACCGGCCTGTCCAACCGCCGGGCGATCAGTGACGTGCTGCAGGTCGCGGTGGCGCGGGCCCAGCGGCATGGCCAGTTGCTGAGCGTACTGATGCTGGACATCGACCACTTCAAGCGCATCAACGACAGCTACGGCCACCAGGCCGGCGATGTGGTGCTGCACAGCGTGGCCCAGACGCTCAGCAGTCGCCTGCGGGCGCAGGACGAGATCGGCCGCTTTGGCGGCGAGGAGTTCCTGGTCGTGCTGCCCGACACCGGTCTGGACGGCGCCCTGATCCTGGCCGAGGCGCTGCGCGCCGCCATCGAGGCCACGCCCACGCAATGGGGCGCGCATCGCATCGCGGCCACCATCAGCATCGGCCTGCGCGGAGGCATGGTGGCAGGCTCCGACACCGCCGACAGCGTGGTCGCGGCGGCCGATGCGGCGCTCTACCGTGCCAAGCAAGCCGGCCGCAACCGCGTCGATTCGGGAGGCTGACGCGCATGTTCACCGTCTATGGACTCAATGGACGCATCTTCAGCGGGCCGCTGGAAGGCCTGCGCGAGCTGGGACCGGTGCAGGCGGTGGCCAGGGCCAGGGCTATCGAGCCGGTGATGCCGCGGGCCGAGCAGACCGAAGGCGTGCTGCTGGCCGGCCCGAATCCCGATGCCGGCCTGGTGGCCAACGCGGAGCCGCGCCAGCAGGAGGCGCTGGCCGCCTATGCCCAGATGCAGCAGTCGGGTGCGGCGCTGCGCCAGACCGTGAGCCTGGTGGCCGAGCTGATGAGCCGGCGCCTGGTCAGCGTGCCGCTGACGGCCAGTCTGGCCGAAGGCCTGGCCGTGCTGAGCCATGAGAAGGTTGGCCAGGCGGCGGTGCTGGACGCGCGCGGCAGGCTGGTCGGCCTGCTGCTGCGCGCTGACCTGCTGCCTCAGCCCGAGGACATGGTCAATGTGACGGCTTGGACGGCTTGGCTGCAGCGCCCGGTATCCGAGCGGATTTGGACGCCGGTGCCAAGCATCAGCGAGGACGCGCCCATCCGCGAGGTCGCCCAGGTGCTGCTGGACCTGGGTCTGCCCGGCCTGCCAGTGGTGGATGCGGGCGGCACGCTGCAAGGCTTCCTGTCGCGCAGTGACATCCTGCGTGCACTGACCCGCAAGCCGCCGCTGGATCTGTGGACCTGATGCAATCTGCGCGCATAGCGCACGATCGTGACGGGCTCGCGCCAAACCAGGTGCAAGCGTGAAATAGCTTGCATCGACCGATGACCGCGAAAACGGGCGCGGCACTTAAGATTTCAGCTCCATTCCTGGAGCCCTTTCATCATGTCATCCACCGCCGCCCAAGTCCTGCAGCAGACCGTCAAGGAATTGCCGGACGCCTGCGAGCGCCTGGCCTATGTGCGCAAGATGACAGAGCAAGCTGCCAACAAGGTACTGAACCTCGTCGAGGCGGCGCAGGACGATGCCGAGCAGGTCCGCCGTCAGGGTGCCGACCTGTCCGAGATGCTGCAGCGCCAGGCGTTGGCGCCCGAGCTGACCCTGGAGCGCGCCCGCTCGATGCTCAAGCTGTGCGCGGCCTATGCCGCCACCGCCTCCAGCTTCGCCGGCCGCGAGAAGTCGCTGCACATGGAAATCATGATGGCGCAGGACTTCCAGGACCTGTCCGGCCAGGTGATCAACAAGGTCAGCAAGATGCTGGAGCGGGTCGAGCAGCCGCTGGTCGAGCTGCTGGACGGCGCTCCGCTGCTGGCCGAGTCCGCGGCGCCTGCTAGCGAAGCGCTGGAGGGCGTGCAGACGCCCGACAAGGCGCTGCAGCAGGACGACGTCGACGACCTGATGGCCTCGCTGGGCTTCTAGGACCTGTTGAAGGGCTTGGGCAGGTCGTCGCGGCGACCGCGACCAATCCGCGAATAGAGGCTCAGGGCCGACAGCGCCTGATCCGGTGCGTCAGGTTGAGGATGGAAGACAGCGGCGGAGACTGCTGGGTCGACCGAACTCGACACATTGCGCTGCTACGTTTCCGCCATCTGGCTGCCCAGTGGCGGTCGCTCAACGTTTGGGCTCACCGTCATCTGGCTCGGGCGGAACTTCCACTCACCCAGGATAAGAACTTTCCCAGGGGCGCGCGTACGGTACGCACTGCGATGCGCAGGATGATGACCCGCGGCGAGCGCGTCGATCCGCATCGCGTCAGCGTCAAGCCAGGCTGCATCATGTCAGCTTGATCGATCAGTCGTCCTTGTACGACGATACACAGAAGATGCACTGACAGGTCTGGGTAGCGGCCAGAACCCACACGTAGTGCAGCACTCGACTCAGCGTGAGAACGAAGGATTGCTCGTTCCCCTCTGAACTCGTCCATCGCTGAGTCACGGTGACCGTGTCCGGCGCCACCCGTTCCCAACAGAACGACCTCAGGGCGTTTCGAGGCTCAAAGCAAACCTTGGAAGAACTCAGCGATGTCGCATTCCAGGTAAACATGCCCTCGTGTCGGAGTGATCACGCCACCTTTGAGGGCAGCCGTGCTGCCATCCGTGGCCTTGCTTAAGCTGGCGTCGGCGTAGCGGATGGAGCGAAAGAGAGTGGGTTCAGCCACACATACACATCAAAGAAGTCCTTGCCGGCGTGGCCAACGCCCTGCCAACGACCTTCGAGGAACTTGATTTGAGAGAAACGGGACTCGTTGAACATAGTCATCGCGGCTGAACCTGGCTGCAATACTAAGTGTTGCTGCAGTTCCAAGGACGGATGCGAGACGGAAATGCATGTTGTGCGACGCCTAGACAAGATGGCTTCGTGAAGCCCGGTGGCCGGACTCCTGCGAGGCCGTAGCTTGCGGGCACCAAGCCCGTAGAGCGACTCCACTGCACCCGGCGGGCGGGTTGCCGGGGCGTTGCAAGTTAGCAAGGAGTCGGGACATGAGAAAATCTAGCGTCTTGTTCGTCGGATTGGACGTCCACGAAGGCAGTATCGACTTACGCAAACTCGTCAGTCGCGGCCAAAAGCTGCACATCGTCGACGAGGTCGGTCCCAGCGGCTTCGTCATCGAGCGCCATCTCATCGCCCAGGGTTTGCACTGGGAGGTGGTCGCCCCCTCGTTGATCGCTCGCCCCAGCCGGCGACCGGGTCAGGACCGAGCGGCGCGACGCCATGCCGCTGGCCAAGCTGGCCCGCTCCGGGGATCTCTTGGCGGTGGTGCTATCAAATTCGGTAAAAGAGGCAACGGCAGTTTGCCAATCCTAACGGGCTAAATACTCGTGGTTTTTTCGGCGGCTGCTTGTATGCTGCCTATTGAAGGCACCGAGGGAGCTGGAAGTCTCGGTCATCTTCTGACGCAGGTAAACGGTGGATTCGTGGCATCACAGATTTCATTTGATGAAAAGAACGGACTGAGGTGTTCGACGGATCGAGCGGATCTTCAACCCGACTCGGCGACATTCGAGCATCGGCCATGTCAGTCCAGTCCAGTTTGCACAAGTTCAATGGGCCAAGGCCGGTGTCTACTGAACCGTCAGAAGCCCAAGGAGGTAAAGGGATGCTCAAAGTACTAATGGCTGCGGTTGCAATCGCACTGCCCCTGATCGCGCTCGCCCAAGAGGTCGCCAAACCTCCACAGACTATCGCGCTCATCTCCACGCTCGGCGACCAACTCAGTATCGTCAAACAGCGCGGCAAGCGAGCCAGCAGTGTGGACGATTTCTCGCGCCGCACATTGCAGGTTGATTCGCAGTTGCTGAACATGGCCGTGCTACGCGGCCTGGACAGTGCCCTTGCCGCCGAGGAGCCCGCTTCGCGCCGCATCATGCTGCGCTGGAGCGCCAACCCCGGGCTCGTGGACCAAATCAAGAACGCCTCCTTCGAGGCCCGCGATGCGCTGGTGCTCGATGCCCTGCGCGAGCGCCTCTCTCAGATGCCACAGCGCGCCGAGTGGGACCGTATCGAGGCTATCTTGCCGCGTTACGCCTGGGAGTCACGCGAGGGTATGCCCAGTCGGCTCGGCGGCATCGGCATTTACGTCAAACCCACCGGCAACCAGTGGGAGCTGCTCGACGAGGATGGCATCGATCGCAAGCAGGAGTACGCGGACCCGGATCAGACCACCACCGACGTGCGCACTGGCGAACAGCAGAAGGACAAGGCCTACGTCGCGCCGTTCATCTCCTTCGAGCGCGTGACGCTGGACGCGAAGACCTTGGCCGTCGTCGCCCGCAAGCCGCAGTTCACCCACACCAAGTACAGCGACCCGAAGTCCAACTCCATCGATGTGATCGAGCAGGTCCCGCCGGCAGAGATCGTGTCGCAGCTCAATGCTCTGGTGGAGAGGGCCGTCTACCGCTCGGTACGCGGCTCGGTCGAGGTCGGCCCCGTCAAGCAGGTGTTGAAGGAAGCGGGCAAACCATGACGGTTGTGAACGCTTGCCGCGACTAGATCGGGCCTCGGCATGGCGTGCTAGCGGGATCGATCAGTACAACGCCAGTCAGCTCAGGCGATCCTCCTTGGACCACGAGAATCTGCTGTCGCTGCCCGAGGCGGAACCGGTAAGCTGCCAGCCGAGACTGGCTGCTTATGACCGGCAGCACAGGGCCGCCAATTTCCAGTGAGCATCAGCGATCTCCGCAAAGAGGCCGCCCGGTGTTGACCACCAACAGCATCCAGGGCAAAGAATTCCAGCACGACGCTCACTTCGAACCAGCGCCTGCGCTGGTCTTCTAGAACCAGCTCAGCGGATTGAGCCGGTAGTAGCGGCTCAGCTGCTGGTACAGCGAGGGATGGGCGTGCGCCAGCTCGGCAGCGCGCTCGAAGAAGACCTCGCTGGCGACGGCAAAGAACTCGGCCGGGTCGGTGGCACCGTAGGGGTCCAACAGGCCGGGCTCGGCCCGTGCGGTGCGTTCGCGCAGGGCGTCGAACTCGTACTGCATCACCGCCGACCAGCGTTGGTACTCGGCTCGGCTGCGCAGTGCCGGCGCACCGTTGGCGAAGCCCTTGGCCTGATCCAGCTGGTGGGCGAATTCATGGATGACGACGTTGTTGCCGTCGGCCGGATCGTCACCGCCCTTGAGCACATCCTGCCAGGACAGCAAGACCTGGCCTTGCACCCAGCTCTCGCCGGCCAGTGCACGGCGCTGCTCCATCTGTACGCCGCCCGGGCCTGGTGCGGGGCGGTCGACGACGAATGCGCCGGGGTAGAGCAGGACCTGCTTGAGCTGCGGGTAGTAGCCGCGCGGCGCGCCCAGCAGGGGCAGGCAGGCCTGGGCGGCGATCGCCACCCGCATCTCGTCGGTGACCACCAGGCCAGCGCAGCCGATGATGGGTTTTTCGGCCAGGAAGACCTGCATCAGGCCCTTCAGCCGCAGCTGCAGATCGGCCGGCAGGCGCTGCACCAGCGGCACGCGGCGGCGCAAGAGCCGGCGCCAGGCCTGCGGGAAGGGTTGGGCGGCCAGACGGGCGCGCTGACGCCGCTTCAACCAGGGCTGGCCCACGAGCCAGGCCAGCAGCAAGAGGGCCAGGGTGGCGGTGAGGAGCATTGGCAGGGCACTCATTCCATGGATATGGGCCCGCGGCGGCGCAATGCAAGAGCTTCGCTGACCGCATCGCGTACCCTCTCGCCATGGAAAAAGCCCATCACCCCCTGCAAGCCTGGCAAGTCATCCTGGGTGGCATCTGCAGCTTGGTGCTGACCCTGGGCCTGGCCCGCTTCGCTTACACGCCGCTGCTGCCCCTGATGCAGGCGCAGGCGGGCCTTGGCGACGCCGCCGCAGGCTGGCTGGCGGCCACCAACTACGCCGGCTATATGAGCGGCGCGCTGCTGGCCGCCTGGATCGACGAGCCGCGGCTGCGGCGCCGGCTATACAGCGGCGGCCTCCTTCTTTCGCTGCTGACCACCTTGCTGATGGGGCTGAGCAGCAATGTCTGGGTGTGGGCGCTGTCGCGCTATCTGGGCGGTCTGTGCGGTGCCGCCGGCATGCTGCTGGGCTCGGGACTTGTGCTGAACTGGCTGATGCGTGCCGGCCGGCGGCCCGAGTTGGGCACCTATTTCATCGGCATCGGCCTGGGTATCGTGATGTCGGCGCTGGGCGCGCTGCTGATGTCGCGGCTGGCGCTGATGTGGGCCCTGCAATGGCAGGGCTTCGCCTTCCTAGGCCTCCTGTTTCTGGTGCCGGCCTGGGCCTGGCGGCCGCCGGTGCCGGCGCCCGCCGCGAGGTCTGCCGCGTCCAGCAGCGTGCCGGGGCGGCGCTGGATGGGGTTGATGATGGCCAGCTATTTCTGCGCCGGCTGGGGCTTTGTGATCAGCGCCACCTTCACTGTGGCCATCGTCGAGCGCCAGCCCCTGCTGGCCGGCCAGGGGCCTTGGGCCTGGCTGCTGGTGGGCTTGGCCGCGATGCCGGCGGTGTTCCTGTGGGACCGCGTGGCGCGCCGCCTGGGCGAGGTGAGGGCGCTGCTGTTCGCCTTTGGCCTGCAAACGCTGTCGGTGCTGCTGCCGGCTCTGTCCGATGGACTCGCCGCCGCGCTGGCCGGTGCGCTGCTGTACGGTGCCACCTTCATCGGCATCGTCAGCCTGACCCTGGCCCTGGTCGGACGCCTCTCGCCGGCCAACCCCGGCAAGGCGATGGCGCGGCTGACGCTCAGCTACGGTCTGGCCCAGATCAGCGCGCCGGCTCTGGCCGGCTCGATGGCGCAGGCCAGCGGCAGCTACCGCGGTGCAATGTGGCTGACGGTGCTGGTACTGGTGCTCGGGATGGGGCTGCTGGCCCTGCTAGCCCAGCAGCCGGGCCAGCCCGTAAATAGACAGGATGCCTGAGAGCACAAGGAAGGCGGTCTTGGCCGAGCGGTCACCGATCAGGGTGCCGGTGGCGCTGCAGGCGAGGATGGCGGCGAGGATGTAGGTCGTTTTCATGGATCGGGGAGGGCAGGGCGTGTGGCGCTTGTCAGGGATCGGTGGCGCCGCATTTTGATACAGGCTGCCGGTCAGTTCACAGGCGTTTGGCTTTAGGCTTGATGGCCGGTACGAAAGGATATCCCGCCATGATCTGCAAGCAAGCCGCCGCGACCGTGATGAAACACATCGGACCTGCCATCATCGTTTTGACCCTGGCTGGCTGTGCCACCGCGCCACTGTCATCGACCACCCCGCCTGCCGCCGACGTGGACGGGCAGCGCCGCGCCCAGTTCAGCAAGAGCCAGGAGAGCTGGCATGGCGCCAAGACCACCGAGCTGCAGGCCAAGCTGGGCCAGCCCACGAGCAAGACCAGACAGGCCGATGGCAAGCTGTTGTACGTCTACGCCAAGTCCGCCAA
>Ga0187844_10000858_pt1 | contig 23620 bp, 16 predicted proteins | sample SpaLakP09_SKY_50_FD_134517 | JGI IMG/M metagenome (GOLD analysis project Ga0187844, IMG submission 134517) | Oligotrophic lake water microbial communities from Sparkling Lake, Wisconsin, USA - SP09_SKY_50 | ecosystem: Environmental > Aquatic > Freshwater > Lake | place: USA: Sparkling Lake...
CCGAACATGCCCTTTGGGATGTGTAAATCGACGCTATCGAGCGCCTGGGTGCCGTTGGCATAGCGATGCGAAAGTTGACAGAGTTCAAGCATGGGAAAAGCCCTTTTTCATGAAATGCGAGACAAATTGTGCGCTTTCTGGCCTTGCAGGCCAAGGCCTGAGCGACCAACTACAGAAAAACGGGAATGGACTGCAAAAAAGACTGACTGGTCCGCATGCCGGGTCAGTGCACCGCATTACTGCGCAAGGCCCGTCCCACGTAAGCCAATGCGGCCACCGTCACCAGCAAGCCTACCGCAGACGGTAGCAGCCACTGCCAGAGCGCTATGGGCTCGGCGCGCAAGACATGTAGCATCAAGGTTTGTTGTGCCAAGGAGGGCACCAGATAGTACCAATCGGGCTCGGCAGCGTCGTTGAGCAAAGACACCAAGGGCAAAAGCATAAACGTCATGAGCACCAGGGAATTACCCGCCTGGGCTTCTTTGATACTCTTGCCGCGCACCGACGTAGCCATAAGTATGGCGGATACAGCACCGGCAAAGGGCAGGCAAATGAGGCCAAAGTGCATGGCATCAGACAAGTCAAAGCGAAACAATGCCTGCAAGGCGTCGCTGCGAATCAAAAACTGGGCCGGAATAAAACTCAGACTCGTGAGCAAGGCAATCAAGGCGGCCAGCAGGGCGACAGCACACCATTTGCCGAGCGCAAGCGCCCAGGGCGAGACCGGGTTCATCATCAAGGGTTCCAGCGAGCTGCGCTCGCGCTCGCCGGCGGTGCTGTCCATTGCGGCGCCCATGGCACCGGTCAGCACCGCAATCAGGACGTATAAAGGGATCAAGGAGCCGGTCAACTGTGCCGCACGCGCACTGGCATCGGCCATGTCGTGCTCTTGCACTTCGAGCGGCTTGAGGCTGGCGACGCCAACGCCGCGTACAACCAGTGTCAAGGCCACGCGCTCTTGGGCATAAGCCTGTAAAAGCTTGCGGGCTACATCGCGCGAGGTGCTGGAGCCACGGCTGCTGCTATTGGCATAAATTGCGATGGAAGGCATCTGCAGGGTCTGTAATTGCTGCTCAAAATCCGGCGGTACCACGATGATGGCGTCCTCTAACTGTCCGGTGGCGAGCTGGTCCATCGCATCGGCGGGCGGGGCCTTGATGCCGTAGGCCTGGCGCTCAATGAAGTTTTGTAAGTCCGGCGCATATTGCAGGCCCTGAAGGTAGATTTCGCGCTTGTCGATGCGGCTCTCTTTTTCGCTCGCCAAAGTGGAGACCAGCAACAAGACCAGAGGCCCTTGCACTACGCTGAGCAATAGCACCATGCGCAGGGTGCGCCGATCGCGCCATGCGTCTTTGGCCTCTTTGAGAAAAACTGCGACCCATTGGCCCAGCGCGCGCGAAAGGGGTGAACGGCTCATACCGCTAGCTCCGGGTCTGCCGTGAAAGCCAGCTTCACAAAGGCGTCTTCAAAATCTGTTTGCCCCGTCTGCGCCAGCAAATCAGCAACGCTGCCGTGCGCAATATTGCGCCCCCGGGCCACCACGACGACCTGCTCACACAGACGCTCGACCTCTTGCATGATGTGGGTGGAAAACACAATGCATTTACTCCCGCCCGCTGGCGAGCATAAATACCGAAGTGTCTCGCGCAGCGCTCGCGTAGCCAGCACATCCAGCCCATTGGTGGGCTCATCGAGAATGATGTTGTCCGGGTCGTGCACCAGCGCGCGGGCCAATGCGGTTTTGACGCGCTCGCCCTGGCTAAAACCCTCGGTAGGGCGGTCCAGCAAAGAACGCAAGTCCAGCAGATCGCCCAGTTGCTCGGCGCGGGCCTGGGCGGCCCGGTCCGACAATCCTTGGAGTCGACCAAAGTACACCATGTTTTCCCGCGCCGTCAGACGCGGGTACAGCCCACGCGCATCGGCCAGGATACCCATGCGCGCCTGCGCCTTGGCGCGCTGCTGCGTGACCGACAGGCCATCTACCTCCAAGCGCCCGCTGTCAGGGATTAGCAAGCCGGCCAGCATACGCAAGGTACTGGTTTTACCTGCGCCATTGGGCCCGAGCAAACCGGTAATCTGGCCATTCGGGGCGTGCAGACTGATGTCGCTAACCGCCTGCACCCACGCCTGCGGTGTGCGCGCAATCCGCCAGCCTTTGCGCTGCCAGCCCGCGCCCGCAGCAGGCGCTGCAAAACGCTTGGCGACGTGGTCGATCAGGATCATGGTGCGCTACCAAAAGTGGGTTCGACGGGCCGCACAAAAGCAAGCGGTCGCGGGATCGATTGGGCGCAACTGGCATCGATCGCCAGTGCCTTGTCGTTGTCGGATGCTTGGATAAAGGCCGTCAACACCTTGCGCATGCAGGCATGGGACAAGACGCCATGCCCCGCCTGCGGCACGACCACATGGCGTGCCAAGGGACCAAGCGCCTGCTGCACCCGCTGCGCATGGCGTGGTGGTGTGACCGGATCGAGACCGCCACTGAGCAACAAGCTGGCGTGCTGCGTGGCAGGGATTTGGTAGAAATCCGCCGGTACTGCGCCTTGTGGCCAGTCGCGGCAAGCTGCGCGATAGTGTGCTTGCGAGTCGGTATGGGGTGCGCTGACGGTTGCCACCGCGGGCATAAGGGGGTAGTCTTCGGCGCAGACCACGCCCAGGTGCATGCCCATGGCAAGCCGCATGGAGGGTGCTCCATGTTGCACAGCGCTCGCCAGCCCAGCCAAACCTTCAAAATGCCCACGCGCCGCGTCATGCACGGCCTGGGGTAATGTGGCCGCCAAAGCCGGCGTGTACAGCGCGCCGCCAACAGCGCCCATGACCGCCTCAGGCGTCACGCGCACCGTGGTCGCTTGGCCGGTCATGGGGTGCGCCAGCGTCACAGCCTTGGGCACTATCTTCCAAAGTGCCTGCCAGTCGGCTGACAGCGTGGGAAAGGCTTTTTGACAATGACTTTGTGCAGTGCAACTGGCCCACAGGGCATCGAGAGCGGCCTGACTATCCGGGCCGATGGTGGTGGGCAACACCATGTCAGGCGGGGCCACGCCGTCCAGCACGCTACGCCGCACATGGGCGCCAAACTGGCGCATGTATTCCAAGGCAGCGCGGGTACCGTAAGAAGCGCCGACCAGATTGATCTGCTCTGCTCCCAGCGCTTGGCGTACCGCGTCCAGGTCTTGCATGGCTAGGGTCGTAGTGAACAAACCTAGGTCGGCGGGCGCCGCGATGTAGGGCAGACGCTCCAGCGCGGCGCGGCATCGGGCCAGTTCCTGGGCTTGCGCGTTCGCCGAGGGAAAGAGGGCCACGGGCGCGTTCGGGCACATTAACGGCGCCGACTGGCCGGTGCCGCGCTGGTCCACCAACACCAGGTCGCGTTGCAAAAGCAAACGTTCGAACAAGGGAAAAACGGCGGAGGCCAAGTTAATCGCACTTTGGCCAGGACCGCCAGCGAGCAGAAAGACCGGGTCTGGCTTGCGGTTGCGCGACACTGAGCGCAGGACCACAAAGTGCACATTGATTTGCGCCCCGCCGGCGCGCGCCGGATTGAGCGCGCGCGCTATATGCCCACAGCGCGCCTCGGTTTTGAGACCCGCAACGCGGCAGGCGACGGTTGGGTCTGCTACCGGCGCCTCTGAGGCGCCGCTAAGCGCAGGCAAAGCCAGAAGCATCCATGAAAGCCAAGGCCAACAAAGAGTGCGGTTGCAAAACACAGCGAGCGGCGACATGGCAAGTTCAGACTTCTTAATTCAGTTTGCGATCTTGCTGAAAACTTTTGAAACGCGTTCAGCTACTGGTCCGCCGGCGCATCCACAAAGAACCTGCAACCACATTGCGCCACAAAAAGCGCAGCAGCAGCAAAGTAGCCAGTGCCTCAAACAAGGTCACTAGCAGTGACAGGGCCGCAGGGTAGCGCAGGCTGCGCGTCCGGATCTTGGCACGCATACGTTCGCTGGCACTTTCAATGCTGTCGTAAAAACTTGGCACTACGAGCAAAGTGAGAAGGGTTGAAGTAATCGTTCCACCGATGATGGACACGGCCAGCGGCTGGTAAAACTCTCCCCCCTCACCCAGCCCCAGCGCCACCGGCAACATGCCCGCGATCAGCGCAAAAGTGGTCATCAAAATAGGACGCAGGCGCACCCGGCCAGCATGCATCAAAGCTTCCTCTCGATTGACGCCACCAGCCTCTTCTTTGCGCGCCGCATCGAGTAACAAAATCGCATTTTTTGCCACCAGACCCATGAGCATGATGATGCCGATGAAGCTCATGAGATTGAGGGTGCCACCCGTCAGCAACAAAGCAATGACAACGCCAATGAGCGACAAGGGCAAAGACAACATCACACCCAAGGGCGCGGTGAAAGAACTAAATTGGACGACCAAAATCAGGTACATCAGCCCGATGCCACTGACCAGGGCAATCAGCATTTCGGTGAACAGTTCTTTTTGGTCTTGCCCCGCACCGGCCAGTTCCAAGCCATAGCCCGGCGGATAGTCCATGGCCTGTGCCAGTTTCAGCGCATCAGCGGTCACTTCCCCGTTGGAGCGGCCCTGCACATTGGCCGCTACCGTCACTACGCGCTTGCCATCACTGTGCGAAATCGTTGAAGGTGCCTTGCCCATAGTGATAGTGGCAATTTGTTCTAGAGGCACCATCTCTCCTGTGCCAGCGATCGCGATCGGCAGGCGTTCAATATTTTCACGCGACAGTCGGTCGCTGGGATGCAGGCGTACGGCCACGTCACGCGTCTCACCCGTCGGATCAACCCAGTCGCCCACCTCGACACCAGCAAAGGCGACGCGCAGGGCTTGGGCCGCATCATTGGCCGATATGCCCATGGAGTTGGCCAAGCCCCGGTTGAGCTCTATGCGCAATTCTTTGCTCGGGTCTTGCTCGGACAGGCCAACGTCTACGGCGCCAGGTACCAGACGCAGTTTTTCCATAAATCGGTTGGTAATCTCCAATAAGCGGCGGGAGTCCGGCCCGGTGAACTCGATTTGTACCGGCTTGCGCGCACCATTGCCCAGGTCGTCAAAAACGGTGAATTCAGCGCCAATGAGCGGTCGGATTTTCTCGCGTAGCTCGACGGCGATTTCTTTGGCGCTACGGCGGCGGTCTTTGCGCGGGCCGATGTCCACATAAATACGCCCGCCATTAGGGCCGATATTGCTATTGGTCTCGCGGGTCTCGGGCAGAGTGCGGGCAATTTCGGCGGCCCTCTCCATCTTGAGGCGCGCGTACTCGAGTGAGGAAGAAGCGGGCGTGCGAACATCAATCATCAGATTGCCCGAATCGGCTGCAGGCAAAAAGGCCGAGCCACCAAAGCGCATGTGAAGTGCAATGGCGGCAATCAATGAACTGAGCGCGATCAAACCCATGGCGCGACGGTGGTGCAGCGCCCAGGCGATCACGCCGGCATAGCGATCCGACTGTCGGTCAAACCAGGCATTAAAGACTTCCAGTCTGCGCCCCACCGGGCCTTTCGGTGCACTGTGGTGATCGGGCGGATCGCCCCAATAGGCAGACAGCATGGGATCCAAGGTGAAAGAAATGACCAGACTGACCATGACCGAGCAGGCCACCGTTAAGGCGAAAGGACGAAACCACTCGCCAGCCCCTCCGGGCATGAAGGCCACGGGCAAAAACACTGCAACGATAGACAGGGTGGTTGCTGTCACCGCAAGCCCAATTTCGGCAGTGCCCTGCAAAGCGGCAGTGCGCCTATCCGAGCCGCGCTGCATATGGCGCACAATGTTTTCGCGTACCACAATGGCATCGTCAATGAGCACGCCAATGGCCAGCGACAAGCCAAGCAAGGACATGAAGTTAAGCGTAAAACCACATAACCAGACACCGATGAATGCGGCAATGACCGAGGTGGGCAGGCTCAATCCGGTAATCAAGGTAGAGCGCCAGGAGTTCAAGAAAGCGTAAACCACCACGATCGTTAATCCAGCCCCGAGTACCAACGATTCGATCACGTTGTTGAGGCTGTTCTGCGCGTCTTTGCCACCATCGCGGGTAATCTCCAGCACGGTGCCGGGGTTATCCTTGGCCAGTTGCAGGTTGAATTCTTGGGTGGCCTCGCGTACGGACTTGGCTACCGATACGGTGCTGGCATCGCGCGCCCGCGTCACGAATACGCCCACGTTGGGCTTGCCGCTGCGAGTGCTCAGGCCCTCGAGTTCGGCAAAACCGTCTTGCACTGTGCCCAATTGGCCCAGACGCACGAGCTGCGCGCCCATGCGCTTGACCACAATTTGCGTGAAGTCTTGCGGTTCGGCGATGCGGCCAACTAGCCGAATACTTTCGCTTTCATAGGGGCCGCGCAGTTTGCCCACGGGGGCATTGGCGTTTTGCGCTCGAATGGCATTGACCACCTCACCCACCGATACGTTGTATTCACGCAGCTTGGCCGAACGCAGCAACACCGACAGTTCGCGCTTGAGCGAGCCTGAAACCGTCACCGTCGCCACGCCGGGCAGGCCGCGCAACTTGTCGGCTAGCACGTCTTCTGCGAGGCGCGATATTTGGGCATGGCTTTGGCTGCTACTCGACAAGGCCAGATTGATGATGGGCTGGGCAGACGGGTCATAGCGGCGGATGACCGGCTCGCGCATCTCAATGGGTAGCTTGTAGCGCACCGAGGCAATGACTCCGCGAACTTCGTCGGCCGCTTCGATCATGTTTTTGCTAAACGCAAACTGCATATCAAAGCGAGCATTGCCTTCAGCGCTCGTGGACCAGACATTCTCCACACCCGCAACGCTTTGGAGTGACTTTTCCAAACGGTTAACGACTTCACGCTCCACCGTATCGGGCGAGGCACCCGGATAGGCGATAGCGATAAAAAGACCAGGATTTTCGATATCGGGGAACTGGTTGACGCGCAATTTATTGAGCGCCATCAGGCCCAGGGCCATCACCCCCAGGATGAGCACCACCGTTGCAATCGGGCGGCGGATGCTGAAATCCGATAAAAACATGCTTATGGCCCCGATGCCGCAGCACTAGGCTTGGCCGGCGCAGGTGCTGGTACCGTCACCATACTGATGGTTTGACCGTCTTTCAGGCCGCTTCCCGGATTGCGCAGCAGGCGATCGCCGGATTGAACACCGGCCTGTACCGCATACCGGCCGCTGCGGGCATCACGGGCGCCTAAAGTGACCGCTACCTTATGCACCGCGCTGGCATCGACACGCCAGACAAAACTGGCATCACCCAGACGCTGCACCGCCGATTCATCAACCACCGGACCATTTGGGGCATTTGCGCCGCTGCTGATATAACCTTCGGCAAACAGGCCTGCCACGCGTGGGCGTGACGGGCCGGTAAAGCCAACCAGCACTTCAAGTTGGCGTGTCGCCTCATTGGCCGTGGGATCAATGCGGGTGACTTTGCCTTCGAAACTCTCATCGCCATAGCCATTGACGCGAAAGCGCACCGCTTGGCCCAGCTTCACGCGTCCGGCCTGGTCTGCCGAAACGCGGCCTACCAAGCGCAGACTGGCGGGATCGATGACTTTGAGCAGTTCTTTGCCAATGGAGGCGGTATCGCCAGGTGAGGCCTTGCGCTCGCCGACCACTCCATCAAATGGCGCACGAACCTGGGTGCGCTGGAGCTGTTGACGCGCCAGCGCAACGCGCGAGTTGGCGCCAGATACCTCGTTTTGGGCGGAGTTAGCACGAATTTCGGCGTCATCGATGGATTGCAGGGTCGCCATGCCGCTGGCGCGCAGGGTTTTCAAGCGCTCCAGATTACGCTTGGCCTGCTCCCACTGAAAGCCCGCATTACGGGCGCTGTCTTCAGCCGCATTAAGGTTGTCGCGGATGGCTGTTTCGTCCAGACGAACCAGCAAATCACCCCGGCGAACCACATCGCCGTTGTCTTTGAGCACCTCGAGCACCACCGCCGAGGCCTCGGCGCGCAGGTCCGCCTTGCGCTCAGCGGCGATCGTGCCCGAAATCGCCGACCCGCCGCCAGTGGCCCCGTCCGATACGATGAACAGGTCTTCTGGCGCAACCAGCACTGGCGCGGCGGGCAGGCCGGCCGCCGCAGTCGAGTCAGGCGTCTTTTTACAGGCAGCCAAGAAGGAAACGATGCACAAAAGAAGGAGGAGTCGTTTCATAATTTGGGACTAACGCAAGGTGGAAGCTTCAGCGATTGATGGTGTCGGCGCCGGCCCGACACTTTGCTGGGAAGTTCTATTTCAAAGTACGGCGGATTCTAGGGTAGAAGCGCCCGCGGCTAAAGGCCTGCTATGGGGTAGCGCCTGGGGGGGGGCCAAAGAGCCTTAACACGTATGCCAAAATTACCCTATGGTGCGGTCCCGCGCCGCAAAGGAACCTCTATGCGTATTCCCGGCAATGCATTCACCCTGGCCTTGGTCATCGCAGCAAATGGGCTGTTTACATCCTTCAGCGCCCAGGCTAGCACGGCCAGTAGCTTGTACACCCAGGTGGAAGGCGTGAGTGAATACCGACTAAGCAATGGGTTGCGGGTTCTGCTCGCCCCCGATGCCTCCAAGCCAACCACCACGGTAAACATCACCTATTTGGTGGGCAGTCGGCATGAAAACTATGGAGAAACCGGCATGGCGCATTTGCTGGAGCATCTGGTGTTTAAGGGCACGCCCTCGCGCGGCAACATCATGCATGAACTGGGCAAACGCGGCATGCGCTTTAACGGTACTACCTCCTACGACCGCACCAATTACTTCGAAACTTTTGCCGCCAACGACGACAACTTGCAGTGGGCGCTGGAAATGGAAGCGGATCGCATGGTCAACAGCTTTATCGCGCGCAAAGATCTGGAAACCGAGTTTTCTGTGGTGCGCAATGAAATGGAAATGGGAGAAAACAACCCCAGGCGCACGCTTTGGCAATATATGGCAGCTACCGCTTATGACTGGCATAACTATGGCAAGTCCACCATAGGTACGCGCAGCGATGTGGAGAATGTGCGTATTGAAAACCTGCAAGCCTTTTACCGGCAGTATTACCAGCCGGACAATGCGGTGCTCATCATTACCGGCAAGCTCGATGTGGCTAAAACCATGGCCTTGGTGGAGCGCTATTTCGGCACCATCGCCAAACCGACACGTAAGCTTCCCATCACCTACACCCGCGACCCGGTGCAACAAGGTGCGCGAGAAGTGAGCGTCAAGCGCGTGGGTGATACGCAACTGGCCGGCGTGATGTACCACACCGCAGCGGCCAGCCACCCGGATGCGGTGGCCATGCAAGCACTGTCCGAGATATTGGCCGACACGCCCAATGGGCGTTTGCACAAAGAATTGGTAGAGAAAAACAAAGCGGTGTCGATTGCGCCTTGGAACTTTATGCTCACCGAACCTGGCTATATCCTCTTCATGGCCGAGTTAAGTAAAGAACAGCCCATCCCCGACTTACGCGCTGTAATGCAAGTGGCTTTGGAAAACATCAAATCCCAGCCGGTGACACAGCAGGAGTTGCAGCGCGCCAAAACCAGCCTGATGGTCGGCTTTGACGACACCATGAACGACCCGCAGCGACTGGCGATGCAGTTGTCCGAAAGTATTGCACGCGGCGACTGGCGTTTGTTCTTTTTGGACCGCGACCGCCTGGAGGCGCTGACCGTGCAGCAAGTGCAAGCAGTGGCGGAAAACTATTTCAAAGAAAGCAACCGCACCTTTGGCCAGTTCATCCCCACCGCCGCGCCCGAGCGCAGCGTTCTACCCGAACCGGTGGATGTAACGGCGCTCCTAGCCAAGTACCAGGGCCGCGTGGCGGTGGACTCGGGGGAAAATTTTGATGCCAGCCCCGCCCATATCGGCAAACGCACGCTACGCAGCACGCTGCCCGGGGGCATGCAGCTCGCGCTTTTAACTAAAAAAACTCGTGGTCAAACTGTGAGCGGCCAATTGCAACTGGACTTTGGCGATGCCCAGTCGCTGCAAGGCCAAGCTACGGTATCTGCGCTGACGGCGCGCATGTTGATGCGCGGCGCCGGTACGTTGAGCCGCGCGGCATTGAGCAGCCGCTTAGATGAACTCAAAGCCAAAATCAGCGTAAACGGCAGCGGTGCCAACGTCAATGTTAGTTTTGAGACGGTGCGCCAACATCTGCCGCAAGTACTGAATGTGGTGCGCGACATAGTGCGTCTGCCCATGCTGCAAGAAGCCGAGTTTGAACTGTTGCGCAAAGAACGTATGACCCAGATTGAGTCCCAACGCAGCGACCCGCAAGCCATGGCCTCTCAAGCCCTGCGCAAGGCGTTGGATACCTACCCCGCGGGCGATGTGCGCAAGGTCTTGGACTTTGATGAAATTTTGGCCAATTTGCGCGCTGCCAGCTTAAAGGATGTGCATCAATTCCACCAGGATTTTTACGGCGCTGGCAACGCCAAACTGGCTATCGTGGGCGACTTCGATGCCGCTGCAGTTCAAACCCAAAGCCAAACCCTTTGGGGCGACTGGCGCAGCGGCAAGGCCTATGCGCGGCTCACCAAAAACGCCTATAGCGCCAACCCAGCGCGCATGATGCTGGCGGCTCCGGACAAACCGAATGCCATGTATTTGGCGGCTCTGCCTGTGAGCTTGCGCGACGATGCCCCGGACTTTATTGCTGTAGCGCTTGGCAACCGCGTGCTAGGCGGCGGCTCCAACAACCGCTTAGAAGAGCGTCTGCGGCAAAAAGAAGGCATCAGCTATTCCGCCGGTAGCGAGTTATCGGCCAGCAGTTTTGAGCCGGTGGCCGATTTGATTCTGTTCGCTATTCATGCGCCGCAAAACCTGGCACGCTTGCAGACCGCGATACGCGAAGAAACCGAGCGCCTCGTACGCGATGGGGTAACGGTACAAGAGCTGGCCGATGCAAAAAAATCGATGCTTGAAGCGAGCAAAATTTCACTGGCGCAAGACGGCGCTTTAAGCGGCACGTTACTCGGCCAACTGACGACAGGTCGCACCATGGACTACACCGCTCAGCGTTTAGCCAAAATAGAAGCTACCAGCCTCGAAGAGGTGAATGCAGCGGTACGCAAGTACATGGACTGGAGCCGCTTGGTGCATGTACACGCCGGTGATTTTTCAGGGGCGGCCAAAGCGCCTGCGCAGTGATAAATTAGCGCTCAAAAGGTACTTCTTTGGGCGCTTCAGTTGCCGCCTTGAAAAAGACGCCCTGCGCAATCAAGACGCCGACGCCAACTACCAGCGCGGCAGCGGCCTGGGCCCAGTTCCATGCGCCGCCCAGCGCAAATAAAATGAGCATCACATAAAACGGTGTGGCATTGATATGCATTGACGATAGGGCAATGCCCAAGTGCCCTACCGAACGTATCCACAGCAGTTGGCTCAGAGCCAGTCCGCCAATGGCATAAATGGCCAAAGCACCGAGCTCAGGCCAATCCAGCGCCGCCCATTGCGGCGCCGGCGCGCCGGCCAGCGCGGCTACGCAGGCAGCGACGGTAGTGACGACCGCAGCGCCCGTCAAGGTAACCGTGGTACGGCCTAAGGGGCTTAAGTCGGGAAAGGAAGTCACCGTCATGCGCGAGCCCAAGGTATAGACCAGCACCGAGGCAAAACTCATGAGGGCGCCCAAGCCCCAGGCGACTTGCTGATTTCCGCCATCGAGCGCCATCACACCGCCCAGCAGACTGAGCGCCACGCCCATTACCAAACCACGGCTGAGATTGCGGCCATCGAGCAGCACCTCGATGGCGATGCCCACAACCGGCATAGAGGCCGAAATAATCGCCACGGTAACCGCATCGGTCATACCCTGGCCGGTCACCATCAAAAAAGCACCAAGCCCGATGGTTAAGCCGCCCACACGAATCCCTTCCCACCAAGGTGCCTTGCGCAGCGCCTCTGCGCCTTCAATCAACCACCAAAAGGGCAGCAAACAAGCGGCCGCCATGAGCATGCGGGCCGCGGTCAATGGCAGCGGCGGTACCGTGCCCAGTAACAGGCTGGCAGCGGGCAAGCCCATCGCCCAAACCAACATGGACAACATGCACACCGCGTTGGCAGCCCATGTGGAAGAGGGAACAGGGCTGGACGGCATGCTAGCTACAGTGATGGGCGCAATTGAGGTGGGCGCTACGCAACCGTGGCATTTTTCGCGCCAAGTTATCCGTAGACCACCCGATTGTGCTTGAGTGGCCTGTCGCTAATTTCCAGGCCACATGACTTTTCAGTCCCAGGCTGCAGCAAAGGCAACCAGCATCAGGCCCAAGGCCCACAGGAGCGGATCCCGTGCGATGCCCTGGTGGGCTTGGGCACGCGCGTAGGCAAGACGGCGGGCCTTGCGCAAGGCGCCGCGTTGGGCCAAGGCGGAACGAGCGATCGATAGTACGGACATAACGGCTTCTCCTATTTCGGCAGACTCAGATTCGTTTACTATTGTTTCGACTCAGACCTCGCCTTCACGCAAAGTCAGGGCAATTTGTGGGTGGAACTCAGGGGGAAACAATCAAATGCTATACAAAAAACTGTTTTATCGCTGGCCCATCATCATTCCCATTGCGAGTGCAATGGCTTTGTATGGTGTGATGGGCGTGTCGCTGCCTGGTCTGCAGGCCCTGTGGCTGGTACTAGCCCTTTTACTGGCGGTGATTGCTTCGGTACACCACGCCGAGGTGATTGCCCACCGGCTGGGCGAACCTTTTGGAACGCTGGTGCTGGCGCTGGCCGTTACGGTGATTGAAACCGCGCTGGTGCTGTCCATGATGCTGGCCGGCGCCACGGCCAGCGCCACGCTACCGCGCGATACGATTTATTCGGCGGTCATGATTGCTTGAAATGGCGTGGTCGGCATTTGCCTGTTGCTAGGCGGCTTGCACCACAAAGAGCAGTTGTTCCGCATTGAAGGCACCGGCTCGGGCTTTGCCGCACTAGCCACGCTGTCGGTGATGGTGCTGATCATGCCCATCTACACCACCAGCTCACCCGAAGGCACTTACACCGACTCGCAATTGATTTTTGTGGCACTGTCCTCGCTTGCCTTATGGCTGGTGTTTGTGTTTATCCAAACCGTACGCCATCGAGACTATTTTTTGCCCATGGAAAGCGCAGACGATGAATCGGTGCATGCGCAACCGCCCGGGCTGGCCCAGACGCGCATCAGTTTTTTTCTTTTAGTGCTATCCCTGGTATGCGTGGTCGGCTTTGCCAAACTGCTCTCGCCGGCCATTGAAGCCGTAGTTAAAGCGTACCAAGCGCCGGCAGCGGTGGTGGGTATCGTTATCGCGCTGATTGTGTTGCTACCCGAGACCTGGGCGGCCATCCGCGCAGCGCGCGCCGACCGGCTGCAAACCAGCATGAACCTGGCCATAGGCTCGGCCCTGGCAAGTATCGGTCTGACGATTCCTTTGGTGGTACTGGCCTGCGTGCTGCTGCACCTACCCCTGACGCTGGGCCTGGAGACCAAGGATGTGACACTGTTGGCGCTGACCTTCTTGGTAGGCAGCATCACCCTGGGCTCAGGCCGGACCAATGTCATGCAAGGCGCTATCCACTTGGTCTTGTTTGCCAGCTTTCTATTTCTGACCTTGGTACCCTGACAATCCAGGCGGCCTGCGGCGCAGCGCGTCTAGGCCGTTAGCCTGCAAAGCCCTTAAAGGAGATCGCCCTTGGAACCCACGCTTGAAACATTCACCGCCCAAGCCATGGATGAGGGCTTTGATGAAATTCTGGTGCGCGAATGGGCGCCAAACCTAGAGCTCGATAACCATTCCCACGCCTTTGCCGTTAGCGCGCGCGTGGTACGCGGGGAGTTCTGGCTGACGGTCGATGGCAGCACACGCCATATCCTGGCGGGCCAAGGCTTTCGTCTGGCGCGCGATGTGCCACATGCCGAGCGCTATGGCCCGCAGGGCGCTACGGTGTGGGTGGCGCGGGCGAACTGAGCGTTCCTCGTTTCTAAATGCAAACCATCCCTGCGGCTGCCCCCCCCACCATGACCGCCCAAGCCAAGCAGCGCGTACTAGTTCTCGGAGCCACCGGCACCATCGGGCAGGCGACGGTGCGCGCTCTGCTGCGCCAGGGCCACGATGTGGTCTGCCTGATACGCCCGCACGCCGGAGTTGGCGGCACGCGGCAAGTGCAGGACTGGCAATCGCGCTTGCCCAGCGCGCTGCTACGCACCGGCGACGCCACCGACCCGCAGTCCCTGCGCCGCGACGGCTTTGGAGGCGAGCGCTTTGATGCGCTGGTGTCCTGCCTGGCATCGCGCACCGGCAACCCGCAAGACGCCTGGGCCATTGACCACCAGGCCCATCTGCATGCGCTAGAAGCGGCACAAGAGGCGGGTGCGCAGCACTTTGTTTTGCTGTCTGCCATGTGTGTACAAAAGCCGCTACTGGAATTTCAACGTGCCAAGCTGGCCTTTGAGGAGGCCTTGGTGCAATCGGGCATGCGTTATTCCATCGTGCGGCCTACCGCGTTTTTCAAATCGCTGTGCGGACAGATTGAACGGGTACGCAAAGGCAAACCGTTTTTGCTTTTTGGCGACGGCCAGTTGACCGCGTGCAAACCTATCAGCGACGACGATCTGGGCAACTACCTTGCACATTGCCTTGGTGACAGCAACTGCCACAACCGCATCCTGCCCATTGGCGGACCGGGCCCGGCCATCACGCCGCTGCAACAAGGGGAAAAGTTGTTCGAGTTAACAGGCAAGCCGCCGCGCTACACCCATGTGCCGGTGGGCATGATGGATGCCATCATCGGCGTGCTGTCGCTGCTGGGTCGCATCATCCCGTCCCTGGCCGATAAAGCCGAATTCGCGCGTATCGGCCGCTACTACGCCACTGAGTCCATGCTGGTCTGGGACGCGCAGACTAGCTGCTACGACGCCGATGCCACACCTTCCACCGGAACACAAACGCTCTGGGACTGCTATGCGACACTGGTGCGTGAGGGCGCGTCCCTGGAGCGTGGCGACCACGCGGTTTTTTAAGCCCATTCGCCTGCCCTCACATTGCGCTCCCGCCCTATTACCTAGTCGCTCTATTTTTTGCAGCTTGCCACCATGACGCTTATTACCCAACGCCTTACCGCACTGCGCGCCGAAATGGAAAAACACCAGCTCGACGCCTGGGTGCTGCCCTCTTCCGATCCGCATAACTCGGAGTACATGCCACTGCGCTGGAAAGTGCGGGAATACCTATCGGGTTTCACCGCCTCCGTATCGACTATGGTGGTGTTCAAAGACAGCGCCTACATTTGGGCCGATGGGCGTTACTGGTTGCAGGCCGAGCAGGAATTGGCGGACACCGAGATACAAATCGTGTACCTGGGCAAGCCCGATGTACTGCCCTGGAACCAGTGGCTGGCTGAGACCCTGGCGCCGGGCGCACGCCTAGGCTTTTATGGCGCCACCATGATGGTCAAGGCGATGGCCGATATTGAAGGCACGCTCCGATCAAAAAATATCAGTCTCATCACTGAGCATGATCTAGTCCATGCCGTCTGGGCCGACCGACCCAGTTTTCCTATGGAGCCGGTGTTTGCGCATGCGCTGCAATACGCGGGCGAGAGCGCAGCACACAAGCTGACCAAAGTGCGGGCCGAGATGCGCAAAGCCGGTGCGCAAGCGCATGTGCTCAATGCGCTGGACGATATTGGCTACCTGCTCAATCTGCGCGGCAACGATGTACCCACCTCGCCCTATTTCCATGCCTATTTGGTGCTGACCGAAGACAGGGCTGTGTTGTACGCCCACCTGCCGCGTTTTAGCCAAAGCTTGCGCGCCAACCTGGGCGAGCAAGGCGTTGCGCTGCAAGACTACGATGGTTTTTTTACCGGACTGAGCCAACTTTTCGGGCACAGTGTGCTGGTGGATCCGGCGCAAAGCAATATGCTTACTTTTGCCACTTTACGGGCGCAAGGCTGCACACTCGTGGAAAAACGTGCGCCCTCAGTGCTGCTCAAAGCGGTGAAAAATACCAGCGAAATCAGCCACTGGAAAAATTGCTTTGTGCGCGATGGCGTAGCCATGGTGCGCTTTTTACGTTGGTTTTACGAAAACGTAGGGTGCGGCCAATTGACCGAGCGCATCGTGGCTGACCGCATCGACGGCGAGCGTGCAAAACTGGAGTTGTTTCGCGGCCTGAGTTTCACCTCGATACCCGCCTACGGCCCCCATGCGGCCATGATGCATTACGGCTTGAAAGAGGGTATCGACACGCCGGTCACACCCGAGGGATTTTTTCTGTTGGACTCGGGCGGGCAGTATGACGATGGCACTACCGACATTACGCGTACCTTTGTCTGCGGTACGGTAAGTGAGGACCAGGCAAGGCATTTCACGCTGGTACTCAAAGGCATGCTGCGCTTGTCAGCGGCTATTTTTCTGCACGGCACGCGCGGCCTGCAACTGGATGTGCTGGCGCGCCAGGCGCTGTGGAACGAGGGCGTGAATTACGCCTGCGGCACCGGCCATGGCGTAGGCTTTTTCAATAATGTGCACGAAGGCCCGCACAGCATCAGCCCCGGCATGATCGACCAAGCCATCCTGCCCGGTATGGTGGTCACCAATGAGCCCGGCGTGTACCTACCTGGGCGCTACGGCATACGCATAGAAAACATCCTGCTCTGCCAGGACCACACGGCCACCGAGCACGGCAAGTTTTACCGCTTTGAAGCGCTCACCCTGTGCCCGATAGACACGCGCGTAGTGCGCAAAGACTTACTGGGCGCAGAAGAGACTGCCTACCTCAACGCCTACCATGCCACCGTATTGGAGCGCCTAAGCCCGCACTTACAAGGCGAAGACCTGCGCTTTTTGCAGGAGGCTTGCGCGGCTTTGTAAGCTTGGTCAATCGACCATCGCGACCGCCTGATCGACAAATCGATACACCTCAGCCGGCGTGATGCCATTGGGGCCTTTGGTCTTTTTGTCACGCGTCTGTCCGGTGCGTACGACCACCAGGTCTAGCGAAGGCACCACAATCACGTACTGGCCTTGGTGACCTTGTAAAAAATAAAACGGGGTTTTATACGTCCAATCCATCCACAGGGAATGTCCGTAGTAGGGCTGCAAATCGGGCTTGCGGATGCGCTCCACAAAGGCCTTGTCCAGCAAGGCTTGGCCGTTCCACTGCCCGTCTTGCAAGAGCAGTTGGCCGAACTTGGCAAAGTCGCGCGCCGTAGCAAAAATACAGCAATAGGTGCGCTCCATGCCGCCTGCGTTTGCTTCGCGGTCCAGGGTGTAAATTGCATCGCTTTCCATGCCCAACGGCGCCCACAGGCTGCGCGACAAATGCCCGCTAATGGTCAGACCCGGCTCCTTGGCTTGCAAAGCACGCTTGAGAAAAACACCCAATAGCTGGGTGCTGCCGCTGCTGTATTCGTACTCGGCGCCAGGCGCACGCTCAAAGCCTTGGCTGAGCACCAACTTTTCGGCGTCTTTGCCGTAGTACAAGTCGGTCGTGATGTTGAGCGGTAGGTAGTAGTTCTCGGTCCAGTCATGGCCGGACTTCATGCTAGAGAGCTGCGCCACCGTCGCCTTTTGGCCGCGCGGGTTCGGCGCGTATTCGGGCAGGCGCTCGGTCAGGGGGGCATCAAAACTACTGATGAGGCCCTCTTGCACGGCTTGTTGTACTTGCAAGGTGGTGATGGTTTTAGCCATGGAGAACGAGTTGGTGCGGCTTTGGGCGGAATAAGTGCCGAAATACTGCTCATGCACCAGAGCGCCTTTTTGCGCCACCAAAAACGCTGCGGTGCCGTGCTGTTGCAAATAGCTTGCCATAGCTGGGTCCAAGGTTTTTTGGTTGTAGCGCGCGTCCTTGGGCCATGGTTTGGCGGTGCCCGCTGCAATCGTTCGCTGGGCAAAGTTGTGGGCATCGTCTATATGCGCCGTGCTGTGGCCCTGCAAATAGGTACTAGCCAGTGCTTTCCAGAAGTAGCTATGGCCGCTGAACTGAATCGCTGCCACCGGCAAGGCCAGTAGCAGTGCCAGCGCGTAAAAGAACTTTTTCATGGTGTCTCCTTATTTCAAAGGATTCTAAGTAAGGCCTTGTAACAGGTGTGCGGCGGCAAGACTATCAGCGGAAATCCCGGCTGCCTGCGGATAAATCGCCCAGCCAATCGGTCAGGTCTAGCAGGCGCTTGGCGATCAAGTGGCGCACCTGGCCACCGCTGTCTTCATCACGCTGCCAGACACCATAGACGGCCAACAGACGTGCCCGCAATAGCTCGGCACGCTGTTTTTCTTTCAGGCTTTTCCAGACGATGACATTAATGCATCCCGTCTCATCTTCCAAGGTCACAAAAACCACGCCTTTGGCGGTTTGTGGCTGCTGGCGCATGGTGACGATGCCGCACGCGCGTACCAAGCGGCCATGCGGCAAGTCGCGCAACTGCGCAGCGCTCAGCAGGTTTTTAGCGGCCAGGCGCGCACGCAAAAACGACAGCGGATGGCTGCGTAGTGTCAGGCCGGTGGCCGCATAGTCAAACAGCACTTCTTGCGCTTCATGTGCTGCGGCCAAGACCAGCGGCTTTTCATACACCGGCGTGCCTTGCAAGAGCGCGGGCGCACGGTGCAGCGCCGACGCGTCCCACACCTGCTGGCGGCGGTGGCCGCTGAGCGACAACAAAGCATCTGCGCTGGCCAAAGCTTTGAGGTCACCCGCGTCCAGCCCGCAGCGCAAAGCCAGGTCTTCGGTACTGGCAAAAACCCCCTGCTTGCGTGCCGCACTGATACGCAATGCCACGCGCGCATGCAAACCCGCCACCATGCGCAAACCCAGTCGGACGGCCGGCTGCAAATGGGGGTCAGAACCTAATTTTTCAGCTGCTTTCAGCGGCCAAGCAAGCGGGCGCGGCACCGCTCCATGAGGCGCAGTGAAATTAGGTTCTGACCCCGATTTTTCGAGAGAGCAATCCCAGTCGCTGTAGCTCACGTCTATGGGCAGCACGTCGAGGCGGTGACAGCGGGCATCTTGCACGAGTTGGCTGGGGCTGTAAAAGCCCAGCGGTTGGCTGTTGAGCATGGCGGCCAGAAAGCAGGCGGGCTCGTGGCATTTGAGCCAGCAGCTCACATAAACCAGCAGCGCAAAACTGGCGGCATGGCTTTCGGGAAAGCCGTATTCACCAAAACCTTCAATTTGTTTGAACAGCGCATCGGCATAGTCTTGCGTGTAGCCGTTGGCGACCATGGCGCCGACCAGGCGTTCGTAAAAATGCTGCACCCCACCTTGGCGTTTCCAGGCGGCCATGGAGCGGCGCAGGCTATCGGCCTCGCCACCGCTGAAGTTGGCCGCTGCCATGGCGATTTGCATCACCTGTTCCTGAAAAATCGGCACGCCCAAAGTGCGTTGGAGCACTTCTTGCAAAGCCACACTGGCGTATTGCACGGCTTGCGGGTTGGCGCGCGCTTTGAGGTAAGGATGCACCATGCCGCCCTGGATAGGGCCAGGCCGCACGATGGCTACTTGCACCACCAGGTCGTAAAAACAGCGAGGCTTGAGGCGCGGCAGCATGCTCATTTGTGCGCGGCTCTCGATCTGGAAAACGCCCACGGTATCGGCCTGGCAAATCATGTCGTAGGTGGCCGGGTCTTCGGCCGGGATATCTTGCAGGCGCAGCGGCTTACCGCGCCACTGGCCTATCAAGTCCAGGCAGCGGTGGATGGCGCTGAGCATGCCCAAGGCCAACACATCCACCTTGAGCAGGCCTACGGTGTCGAGGTCGTCTTTGTCCCACTGGATGATGCTCCGATCAACCATGGCGGCGTTTTCCACTGGCACGATCCGCGTGAGCGGGCCTTGCGTCAGCACGAAGCCGCCGACATGTTGGCTCAGGTGGCGCGGGAAGCCTTGCAGTTGCGTAGCCAGATCAAGCCACAGCTGCAGGCGGCGCGGCGGTGGAATAGTGAAGTCACTTGCTTCGTCATGGGCTTGGGCGGTAGAGCGCTGTGCTTCGTTTTGCTCGGCGGGCGCCAGATCGGCAGAGCGCTCAGCTCCGTGTCCCCCGCCCGCTACGCGGGATCCTCCTTTACCTACGCTGAGCCCTCTGCCGCTCTGGCTTGTTGCACACGAAGAAGTCACAGTTGCAGTTACGCGCTCAATCGCACTTTGCAAGCGCTCGGCCAGTACGGTGCGGCCGTACATCCCAGGATGCTCTTTGGCCAGCGCGTTGATCAGGGCTTCAGGAATTTGCAACGCGCGCCCTACATCGCGCAGCGCGCTGCGCGGACGGTAGCGGGTGACCACGGCGGTAATGGCGGCGCGCTCGCGGCCATATTTGGCGTAGATGTATTGGATGACTTCTTCGCGCCGCTGGTGTTCAAAGTCCACATCAATATCGGGCGGCTCGTCCCGCTCGCGCGAGATAAAGCGTTCAAACAGCACGCTCATGCGCGAAGGGTCCACCTCGGTCACGCCCAGGCAGTAGCACACCGCCGAATTGGCCGCCGAACCGCGGCCCTGGCACAAAATGCCGCGACTGCGCGCAAAGCGCACGATGTCGTGCACCGTGAGGAAATACATCTCGTATTTCAGCTCGGCGATCAGCGCCAGCTCATGCTCGACCTGCGCACGCACGTTCTCGGGCATGCCTCGCGGGTAGCGAACCAGGGCGCCCTCTTCGGTGTAATGGCGCAGTGTTTGCGCTGGGGTCTGCCCTGGCAACACGGCCTCGAGCGGGTAGTGGTAACGCAAACTGTCCAAGGAAAAATGACAGCGGCTGGCAATCTCTAAAGTGTTCGCTAAGTGTTCGGTATCAAACAAGCTTGCCAAACGCGCCCGGCTGCGCAAATGCCGCTCGGCATTGGCCTGCAAACCGCGCCCGCACTGCGCTACCGGCAGGCGCAAACGCACAGCGGTAATGACATCGTGCAAAGGCTTGCGCGAGCGCACATGCATTTGCACCGCTCCCACCGCCACCACCGGCAGACCGCTCAAGCGTGCGATATGCTGCATGCGCAAAGTGTGCAGCGCATCCTGCGCACCCAGGCTGCGCGTCGCGCCCAACCACACCTGCGCGCCATAGCGCGCACGCGCAGCCGCTGCAATCGCACAGGCTTTTTCCATCGACAAAGCGGGCGGCAAGAGCAAAATAATTTCATTACTTGCCAAACTCGGCCAGGCCGCCCAGCCGCCTTGCGCAGGCTGCCAATCCAGCGCGTATTGTCCTTTGGGTGCAGCGCGACGCGCACTGCTGATGAACTCGCACAGATTGCCCCAACCCTGCAGATCGTGCGGCAAAGCGACGAAGCGGAAACACGCTTCGTCGGCTGAGGCTGGAGCAGACATCACGTCCGGCGCCGCAGGAACAGTAGCTTGCGTGGCCGACTTTGTCAGACCTTGGCCACGGCGCGGCTCTGCGTCTGGCACAGACCAAGATGCGCGCACCCCAAACTCAGCTCCCGGCAAGAACTGCAAGCCCGCCGCCCGCGCCGCCTCGTGCGCGCGCACCACGCCCGCCACCGAACACTCGTCGGTCAGCGCCAGCGCTGCATAGCCCAAAGCCTTGGCCCGCGCCACCAACTCCTGCGGCAAGGACGCGCCATGCTGAAAGCTGAACGCACTCATGGCGTACAGCTCTGCATAGGCGGGGGACGGGGTGGCGGTGGGCACGGGGGGAGGCTTCAAAATACTGTATATAAGTACAGTATAAACACCGTCAAAACGTCAATCAGCATCCCCGACCAACACCCCAGCGCCTAAGCTTTGGCAGGCTTAGCCTGTGGCATCAAGTCTGATCTCGAAGTCATGTGGACCTGCCTTGATCAGAGCGCTACTTCAAAGTACCACTCCGAATTCCGGACGGGAATAGGCCCAAGCTAGAGACCTTGCATACGACGGTTGTGCGGGCGGTGAAGGCGGCTTATCGGCTTGCGGCGCCGAAGTAGTGCGGCACGCCTTAGCGCGACACCGACAGTTGCTGGTCCATAACGCTCAGAATCGCCAATAGCATATTCATAATTTGTTAGTAACCATGGTGGCTGCCTTGAACTTTTCTAGGTTGGTAGCCTCGTACAAATAGCTTCATTTGGCAATCATGGCAAACGCCGTTTGTGTTGCCAATCGGCGCGGCACATCTCTCGCTTGTACGCAGAAAAAAAGTCGCGCCATCGCGCTCAGCCTGTATCACCACGCTAGTTCCTTGCAGACTTATGGCTTGACCTGTCCCTACAAAATAGTCTGTGATGTCGCCGTATTGGGTAATCCATAGCCTACCGCGTGTTACCCGTATTTCCGTTATCGCTATATCCCGCAAAGCCTGCGTTTGTCCAGGTTCTAGGTCATATTCAATGGTTTGCAAAGCGCGCTCCTTGATAAAGGTTCGACTTTGCTTGGAATTGACGGTGGTCGAAAGCCACAGCAAGCAACTAGCTTAGGTATTCAGAAGTACCAAAAGGTTAACTGTTAGGCTACACATCTGCCCTATCTGTACTGGTCGCTGGGTACGCGCATGCCATGCGCTACGGCACAATGTTTTAACCATGTCAGTAGCCTCGCCGCCTTCCCCGCAACCTCTGTATGTGTTCATCGGGCAAGCCATTGCATGCATGATTGATGAGCAGGTATTTAAGCCCGGCGAACGCTTGCCCTCTGTGCGCGAAGTGGCTGTGCAAAATGGTGTGTCGATCGCCACGGCGGTGCAGGCCATGCGTTGGCTTGAGGAGCGTCATCTGGTAAGCGCTAAACCTAGGGCAGGGTATTTTGTATCCGCACGCCGCCGGGGCATGGCCATGCCTAGCGTTAGCCGTCCACCCAAGCACAGCATGGTGATTGAGCGGCAAAGCCGCTGTGAGCTGCTTCGCGCCTTCACCGAAGAAGTCAGTATGGTGTCCTTTGGTGCCTATGCACCAGAGGATCAGGGTCTTTTCGCCCATGAAAAAATTCGCGTTGCTTTGGCCCGCGCAACCCGCGTACACAGAAAAACCCTGGTTGAATACGATGAATCCTGCGGCACGTCAGCACTGCGCGAGGCAGTCGCACGCCGGGCGCTACACCTGGGCTGTCATTTAAAGCCAGATGACATCATCATTACTGCCAGTTGCACCCATGCGGTTGGCTTGTGCCTGCAAGCGGTGACCCGACCCGGGGATGTGGTGGCTTTGGAATCACCGACCCACTTTGGTTTTCTAGATTTGCTCGAAGCCTTAGAACTACGTGTATTGGAGATTCCTACCCATCCCACGGGCGGCATGTCATTGCCCGCTTTGCAACTGGCCATTGACACGCAACCCGTCAAGGTGGTTCTTTCTGTTCCCACACTTTCCAACCCTTTGGGGGCGGTGATGCGCCATTCTGACAAGCTGGCTTTAGTGAAAATACTGGCGGCGCGGCAGATTCCGTTGATTGAAGACGTCGTTTTCAACGACTTGCTCGCTTCAGACCGTAGACGTAAGGCGGCCAAAGCCTTTGATGGCGATGGCTGGGTGATGATTTGCGGCTCCTTTTGCAAAACAATCGCACCGGGCCTTCGAATGGGTTATGTAGAAGCAGGTCGCTTGAAAGATACCGTCAGCCGACTTAAGCGCGTTCAGGGCGTACCGACGATCAAAGTGACCTGCCCCCCAACAGCCGTACCAACGTAAAGTTTGTGAAGTCCGTCACCATGGAGAATGACGGACATGAAGAAGAGCAGATTTACCGACGAACAGATCATTGGGTTCTTGAGGCAGGCCG
>Ga0187844_10000860_pt1 | contig 23600 bp, 18 predicted proteins | sample SpaLakP09_SKY_50_FD_134517 | JGI IMG/M metagenome (GOLD analysis project Ga0187844, IMG submission 134517) | Oligotrophic lake water microbial communities from Sparkling Lake, Wisconsin, USA - SP09_SKY_50 | ecosystem: Environmental > Aquatic > Freshwater > Lake | place: USA: Sparkling Lake...
GCGCTGATACGGAAACGCCCCACGCCGCTGAGTGGCACGCCCATGTTGAGTTCGCCTGTTTCCTCCAGCTCTTCGATGCGGTCCGGTGGGACCACTTCGGAGAGCAGGTTGCGGGGGGCGTCGGGCGGCAGGATCTGGTTGTTGATGGGCACACACTCGCCGTTGATCTTGATCAGCGCCGGTGCGTTGGCCGACAGATAGACGTCGGAGGCCTTTTTCTCAGCCATCAGGCGAAGAATCCGTTCCATTGTGCTCATGGTGTGTCCCTCTTGTTGTCAGTCTCTGTCGGCAAAACGGCCAAACAGGCCGCCCTTGCGCCGCGGAATCAGTCGCGCAGCAGGTCGTTGATGCTGGTCTTGGAGCGCGTCTGCGCATCGACCTGCTTGACGATGATGGCGGCGTACATGCTGTAAGGCGCGCCGTTGGCCGCCGTCTTGGGCAGATTGCCGCTCACCACCACCGAGCCCGAGGGCACGCGGCCGTAGCTGATTTCGCCGGTGGCGCGGTTGAAGATGGGGGTGCTCTGGCCCAGGTACACGCCCATGCCCAGCACGGAGTTCTCTTCGACGACCACGCCTTCAACCACCTCGGAGCGGGCACCGATGAAGCAGTTGTCTTCAATGATGGTGGGGCCGGCCTGCAGGGGTTCCAGCACGCCGCCGATGCCTACGCCACCCGAGAGGTGGACGTTGGAGCCGATCTGTGCGCACGAGCCCACGGTGGCCCAAGTATCGACCATGGTGCCTTCGCCCACATAGGCGCCGATGTTCACGTAAGACGGCATCAGGATCGCGCCCTTGGCGATGAAGCTGCCACGGCGGGCCACGGCGGGGGGCACCACGCGCACACCGGTGGCCTTCATTTCTTCTTCCGTCAGGTGCGCGAACTTGGTCTGTACCTTGTCATAAAAGCCCAGGTCGCCAGCCTTGACGACTTCGTTGTCCTTCAGGCGGAAGGACAGCAGCACGGCCTTCTTGATCCACTGGTGCACGGTCCACTGGCCCACGCCTTCGCGGGTGGCCACGCGCAGCGTGCCGTTGTTCAGTTCGGCGATCACATGCTCGACGGCGTCCTGGATTTCCTTGGGGGCGGCGGAGGGCGAGAGGCTGGCGCGGTTGTCCCAGGCGTTGTCGATGATGGTTTGCAGTTGTTGGGTCATGTTGTTGTCTGTCAGTCGGTCAATCTGTGGATCGGGATTCAGAAATCAGGCAGTGCGGGACTGGATGAACTGCACGATGCGCAGCGCGGCCTCCACGCACTCTTCGGTTTCGGCCACCAGGGCCATGCGCACGCGCTGGGCGCCGGGGTTGCTGCCCTGGGCCTCGCGGGCCAGGTAGCTGCCGGGGAGCACCGTGACATTGTATTGAGCCAAGAGGGCCCGCGCGAACTCGGCATCGGTCATCCCCAGGGCATCGGGCACCTTGGCCCAGAGGTAGAAACCGGCGTCGGGCAGGGCCACCTCCATCACGCCTGCCAGCAGCGGGGTGACCTGGGCAAATTTCTTGCGGTAGCGCGTGCGGATTTCCACCACATGCTGCTCGTCGCCCCAGGCGGCAATGCTGGCGGCCTGCACGATGGGACTCATGGCGCTGCCATGGTAGGTGCGGTAGAGCAGGAAGGACTTGATCAGTGCCGCATCGCCCGCCACAAAGCCGCTGCGCAGGCCGGGCACGTTGCTGCGCTTGGACAGGCTGGTGAAGGAAATCAGGTTCTTGAAGTCGCGCCGCCCCAGCTTTTCTGCGGCCTGCAGGCCGCCGAGGGGCGGTTCGTCGCGGAAGTAGATCTCGCTGTAGCACTCGTCCGAAGCGATCACGAAGCCGTAGCGGTCGCTCAGCGCGAAGAGTTTTTGCCACTCGCTCAGGGGCATCACGGCACCGGTGGGGTTGCCGGGCGAGCACACAAACAGCAGTTGTGTGCGTTCCCACACCGATTCGGGCACCGTGTCCCAGTTCACCGCAAAGTTGCGCGCCGGGTCGCTGGGGGCGTAGTAGGGCTGGGCGCCCGCCAGCAGCGCGGCGCCTTCATAGATTTGGTAGAACGGGTTGGGGCAGACCACCAGCGGCTGGCCCTGGGAGGGGTCAATGATGGTCTGGGCGAATGCAAACAGCGCTTCGCGCGAGCCGTTCACGGGCAGGACCTGGGTGCCCGCATCGAGGGTGAGTGCATAGCGCTGGTTCATCCAGCGCGTGAACGCCTCGCGCAGCCGGGGTTCGCCTGCCGTGGCGGGGTAGCTGGCCAATCCTTCCAGGTTGTTACTAAGTGCATCCTTGATGAACTGCGGTGTAGGATGGCGCGGCTCACCCATGCCCAGGCTGATGGGGCTGTAGGCCGCCGGGGGCGTGACCCCCGCAAAGAGTTGCCGCAGCCGCTCGAACGGGTAGGGCTGGAGGTGGGAGAGCAGGGGGTTCATGGTGCGACATTATGGGCGATGGCCACTGTGCAAAGGCCTGCGCGCCAGGTGCGGCCGGGCCGCCAGGCGCCGGATCGGATGCGCGGTTGTCCGGATGCACGGCTGTCGCGCCAGAGCCCCTGTGTCAATCCGACGTAAGAGCGGGGACATAGCATCCGCCGCTGGAAAGAACCATAACAGGAGACAAGATGTCTGGATTTCTACCACTGCGCCCCGGACTCTGGTGGATGCGCAGATGGCACCTGCCCGGCAAACTGGTGACGCTGGGAGTGTTGATGGCGGTGGTGTTGATTGCCACCGCTGCGGCGCCGGGATGGGGCGGGGCCGTGGGCGCTGTGGCCTTGCTCTATGGGCTGCTGGCGCTGTACCTGAGCCTGTCGTCCGATCTAGAGGGCCTGTCCCGCGCCATGCAGAAGACCACCCAAGGCGATCTCAGTACCCGTGCCGGTGTGTACGGCCAGGACGAAGTGGGGGCCATGGCGCAGTCGCTCGACCAGATGGTGCTTACCCTGTCGTCCATGGTGGCCGACATCCGCAGCAATGCAGCCCTGGTGGCCCATGCGGGGCAGAGCCTGGCACAAGGCAACCGCTCGTTGGCCGACCGCACCGAGCAGCAGGCCGCCAACCTAGAGCAGACCGCTGCCAGCGTTGAGCAGCTCTCATCGGCCGTGCAGAACAACGCCCAGACCGCCCGCAGCGCTGATGCGCGGGCGGCCGATGTGCGCAAGGCGGCCGATGCGGGGGCCGAGGCCATGGCCCGGGCGGTGCAGTCGGTGGAGGCCATCCAGCAGGGCGCACGCCGCATGACCGAAATCATTGGCGTCATCGACAGCATCGCCTTCCAGACCAACATCCTCGCGCTGAACGCCGCCGTGGAAGCCGCCCGCGCGGGTGAGCAGGGCCGGGGCTTTGCCGTGGTGGCAGGCGAGGTACGCACCCTGGCCAAGCGCTCGGGCGATGCGGCACGCGAGATCCGGGAGCTGATCGGCGCCTCAGTGAGCCAGGTCGAGGCCAGTGCCGGGCTGATCCGCTCGGCGGGGGATGGGATTGCCAACATGGCGGGCGGCATTCGCAGTGTGGCCGCCAGCATGACGGAAATTTCGGGCTCCAGCGCCGAGCAAAGCACAGGGCTGAGCGAGGTGAGTTCGGCCGTGCAGCAGCTGGACCAGATCACCCAGCACAACGCGCAGATGGTTGGCCATGCGGTGGCGCAGGCCGAGGCGCTGGAGCAGCGCGCCTCCACCCTGTCGCGGGCCGTGGCGGCCTTCCGGCTGCAGCAGGGAACGGCCGATGAGGCGGTGGCGTTGGTCCAGAGGGCGGTGGCTCTGCACAAATCCACTTCGCACGACCAGTTCCTGCGCAGCCTGACGGACAAGAACCAGCCGTACCACGATCGGGACATGTATGTGTTTGTGCTGGACAGCGCGGGCACCTACCGGGCGTTTGGGGGCAACCCCGCCAAGGTGGGCACCCGGGTGCAGGACATCCCCGGCATTGCGGGCGACCGGCTGGTGAGCGACATCGTGGCCCAGGCCGACCGGGCGCCGGGCTGGGTCGAGTACGACATCAACAACCCGGCCACGGGCGCGGTGCAGACCAAGATGTCCTATGTGAGCCGCGTGGGGGATTTGTACGTAGGCTGCGGGGTCTACAAGTCGCTGGCGGCCCGTTGATGGGGTGATTTTTCCCTCGGCCCCGTGGCAGGGGCGAAGGGGTGGGCACCTGGATTTCAGCGCGGGTTTTGTTCCCTGAGCTGCCGCGCACGCTCCATCGCTGCCGCAATGGCGGCCTTGCGCGCGTCGGCGGCGCTGGTTGGGGTGCTGGCGGAGTCAGGGGCAGACTCGCCCGTCGCCTCTGCGGGTTCTTCTTCCGCATCTTCCAAAGGCATCCGCTGGCGATGCTGTTGGTAGCGCGCCCTGGCCTGGTGGGCCAGGGGGGCGGACCATGCAGCCCAGCCGGTGGCCACGCCGCTGGCGGTTTCCAGCTGGATGCAGTCCACCTGGCAGACGGGGATGCACAGCTCGCACCCGGTGCAATACGGTTCGATCACGGTGTGCATCCGCTTGTTGGAGCCCACGATCGCGTCTGTGGGGCAGGCCTTGATACACAAGGTGCAGCCGATGCACCAGGCTTCGTCAATGAAAGCCACGGTGCGTGGGCCTTCCACGCCGTGTTCGGCGCTCAGTGGCAGCACGGCCAGGCCCGTGATGGCCGCCAAGCGCGCCACACCCTCGGCGCCACCGGGCGGGCACTGGTTGATGGCGGCCTCGCCGCTGGCGATGGCCTGCGCATAGGTGGCGCAGTCGGGGTAGCCGCAGCGTGTGCACTGCGTTTGGGGCAGCGCGGCGTCAATCCGCGCTGCAAGGTCCATCGGGGCAGCGCAGGCGGGTGGGGCTTCCGGCTGGCGGATCAAGCCTTGCGCGCCTTGCTGCTGCGGCTGGCGCTGCGGGCAGGGGCTGCCGTGACTGCGGTGGCCTTGGCTGCGCCGAGGTCGGCGGGCGCCTGCTCTGCAGCACCGGTTGGCTGTGCCGCACCTTCTGCCTTGACCCAGCGCGTGGCCACCGTGGCGGCGGGCGCAGTGGTTTTGGCGGCCGCTGCTGTACGGGCGCGCGGGGCCGAAGGTGCCGCCTTGGTTGCCTGAGCCGCCTTGGTTGCGGGCTTGGGCTGAGGGGCCGCCTTGGGCTTGGGTTTGGCGGAGGGCGCTGCTACCGCCACAGAGGGCGTTGCTGCCTTGGCCACGGGTGCGGCGGCCAATGGAGCTGCCTGGGCACGGGGCAGTTCGTGCTCCAGAATGAACGCGCGCACCTTGGGGTACACCAGATCGCGCCAGCGGCGGCCGCTGAAGATGCCATAGTGGCCTGCGCCCTTGGCCTCCAGGTGGCGCTGTTCCTTGCGCACAATGCCGCTGCACAGGTCGTGGGCCGCTTCGGTCTGGCCCGAGCCGGAGATGTCGTCCAGCTCACCTTCCACGGTGAACAGGGCGGTGGTGGTGATGTCCTGCGGGCGCACACGCTCGATCTTGCCGGTGGGCGAGCGCACATCCCAGGTGCCGTTGACCAGCTTGTAGTCCTGGAACACGGTCTGGATGGTCTCCAGGTAGTAGTCCGCGTCCATGTCCAGCACGGCGTTGTACTCGTCGTAGAACTTGCGGTGGGCTTCGGCGCTGGCGTCGTCGCCCTTGATCAGGTCCTTGAAGTAGTCGTAGTGGCTGTTGGCGTGGCGATCGGGGTTCATCGCCACAAAACCCGTGTACTGCAGAAAGCCCGGGTACACGCGGCGGCCCGCACCAGGGAACTTGTCGGGCACGCGGTAGATGACGTTGTTCTCGAACCACTCGTAGCTGCGGTTCGTGGCCAGGTTGTTCACCGAGGTGGGCGACTTGCGGGCGTCGATGGGGCCGCCCATCATGGTCATGGTCAGCGGCGTTTTCTCGCCCCGGCTGGCCATCAGCGACACGGCAGCCAGCACCGGCACGGTGGGCTGGCACACGCTGATCACATGGCAGTTGCCGTACTGGCCCTGCAGGTGGCGGATGAACTCCTGCACGTAGTTCACGTAGTCGTCCAGGTGGAACTCCCCTTCGGCCAATGGCACCAGGCGGGCATTTTTCCAGTCGGTGATGTAGACCTTGTGGTCCTTGAGCATGGTGCGCACGGTGTCGCGCAGCAAGGTGGCGTAGTGGCCCGACAGCGGCGCCACGATCAGGACCACGGGCTGGCCCTTGAGCTTGGTCAGCGTGGCGGGGTCGTCCGAAAAGCGCTTGAAGCGGCGCAGCTCGCAGAACGGCTTGTTCACCTCGATGCGCTCATGGATGGCGACACCGATGCCGTTCACGTCCACGGTGTGGATGTCGAACGCGGGCTTCTCGTAATCCTTGCCCAGCCGGTAGAGCAGGTCGTAGCCCGCTGCCATGCGCTGGGCTGCCGAGGTCTGGCTCAGGGGCGACACCGGGTTGCTGAACAACTTGGAAGCCGCCTGTGCAAAGTCTGTAAAGGGCTCCATCAGGGAGCGCTGGGTTTCGTAGATGTGATACAGCATGGGGCGAAACTCCGATTTGTTGCAGTGCAATATAGCAGCACTTGGTAACAAGCGCATGGAGTAAAACCACCAATGCCAAGTCGCCTATGTGACAAGTGGGGGCGCCCGGCTGCCGGGCCTGTGGCGCCCCCCATCGGTCAATGTGGCCGGGGGTCGGTGTTGTCGATCAGCCAGGCTTCGAACGCCTCGCGCGCCGAATTGCGCAGCGCCGGGCGGAAAGCGGTCTTGTTGCTCAGGTACAGGCAGTGCCGGATTACCGTGTAGGGGTTGAAGCTGCCCTGGGGGTTCTGCTCCTCGAAGTGCTGCTTGTAGCGCTTGACCACGCCGATGGTCTCGCGCATCAGAGTGTTGAAGCGTGCGCGTGTCATGCGCGGCGACCAGGCCTGGATGTCGTCCACAAACCCATCGACCTTGGAGGGCTCGAACTCGAAGTCCTTGAAGAAATGGGTGGCGATCTTGAGGAAGGTGAAGGCGTTCAGCTCGCTGCTGCCACCTGCCGCCTTGTGGGGTGCCAACGCGTCGGCGGGGGCATCCAGCGCAGGGTCGGCGGTCTCGTCGGGGGCTTGCAGCAGCTCGGCCGCCGTGGCGTCACGGATCTGCAGGAACTCCCGGTCGGCCAGCTCGAACAGGGCCGACAGCACATTGATGCGCCGTTTGAGCTGCTGCGGGATGGATTTCTTGTACTTGATCTTGTGGTCCAGCACGCTCCAGGAGTCCTGGATGATGGTGCGCACCTGCAGTTCGAACGCCCAGTGGGCATAGGCCGCGTGTTCCGGCAGGTCGCGCTCTGCGGCGCCCAGGCGCAGGTCCAGGTGCAGGCCCTTGTAGCCAAACGATGCCTCGGTGCTCTCCACGGCCGTGACCTTGTCCGTGACATCAATCACTGCAAAACGGGCGCGCATGGTCTGCGCCACCTTCTCCAGCTCGTCCTCATACAGGCACACCACCCGCCCCCCGATGAGGTCCGAGATGTAACTCTGGATGTCATAGGGCGTGTTGCTTTCTTCCAGCGCCGGGCGGTACTTGCGCACAAATTTGCGGATGCACTCGTCGGCATCCTTCACACGGCCTTCCACCTTGGCGATGTCGATGCCTCCTGCCTGCGCCACCGCAGCCGCCACCAGGCTGGTGATGGCCGTACACGCGGCCTGCAGCGCCGTGGCCTGCTGGGCGTAGTGAGTGCGGAACTGTGATTCTTCCAGGTCAAAGTCAAGTGATGCCATGTGTGGACTGCGCAGAACGCGCCGAAATGAAAACCAACCACCAAGGAATGCCGAGCTGCTGGCGCAGGACCGGGCAAAACAGGGGAAAGCCCGGCGGCGCAGCGCTTGCACAAACAAGCTGCCAAACTGCACTTGGCGGCGCTGAACACCGGCCCATAATGGTGCACGCCTTGGTGCCTTGCCATGCCCCCCCTACACCCTCCAGTCTCTGCCGACGACGATACCACCGCCGCAGGCGCGCGGGAGGGTATGGCCAGCGCCAACGCGATCACCAGGCGGCGCTGGGTGCCCCTGGTCCTGCCTCCGCTGGTGGGCATGTTTGCGCTGGGTCTGTCCTATCTCTACTGGCAGGGCGAGGAAGACAATGTCCAGGCCAAGAACGCTCTGAATTTTGAGGTCGCAGCTGACCAGGTGGCCTACAACCTCAAGGACCGGATGGCCACGTATGAAGTGGTGTTGCGCGGCGTGAAAGGGTACTTCGAGGGTTCGGAGCGCATCAGTCGAGAGGAGTTCAAGACCTACGTGGAGGCCCTGCAGCTGCAGGAGACCCGGCCCGGCCTGCAGGGGGTGTCCTTGATACTTCACCTGTTCGAGCCACAGCTTGACCTGCACATTGCCGACATGCGTCGGCGCGGGTTTCCCCACTACAACGTCCTCCCACTTGGTGTGCGCGCTGCATACGCCCCCATCACGCACATCGAGCCACTGCGGGGCGACAACGTGCGTGCGCTGGGATTTGACACGCTGACCATGCCAGCCGCCCGCGAGGCGCTGGAGCGGGCCAGGGACAGCGGTGAACTGGCGCTCAGCGCACCGCTTACCCTGTTGCAAAACGACACCTCCACAACGGCCGCGCAGCCTGGGGTGGTGATGTACCTGCCCATCTATGCCCCGCAGGCAGACACAAGCACGCAGCTGGTGCGCCGGGCGGGCCTGGTCGGCTGGGTGTCGGCCCCGTTCCGGGCGGGCGACGTCATCGCCGGAATGGCGCGTGAGCTGGACCCGGACATTGAGATCACCCTGTACGACGGTCTGGCCAAACCGGACGGGCTGCTTCTGTACGGGCCATCGGCTGACAAGTCGCCGATGGCCTCCGGGGGCGACAAGGCGGTTGCGCCCGCACGCCCGGCGCTGCGCACACTGCAAATTGGCGGGCGCATGTGGACGCTGCAGATGCAGCCCACGCCCAGTTTTTCCCTGCGCCATCGGGAGGACAGCCACGCCATGATTGCAGCGGTGGGTGTGGCCCTGGGCCTGCTTTTGTCCTGGCTGACCTGGCTGCTGGCCACCGGACGCGAGCGCGCCGTGGCGCTGGCGCATGGCATGACCGCCGAGCTGCGCGCCACGCGCGATGACCTGGAGAGCACACTCAACGCCATCCCCGACCTGCTGTTCGAACTGGGGCTGGACGGCCGCATCCACCACTACCGCTCGGCGCGGTCTGACCTGCTGGCCTTGCCGCCCGAGATGTTTCTGGGGCGTTTGATGAGCGAAGTGGTTCCACCCGAAGCCGCAGCGGGCTGCCATGCCGCGCTGGAGGCTGCGCACCACACGGGGTACTCGGCGGGCCACCAGTACCGGCTGGAGCTGGGCGGCACCACCCACTGGTTCGAGCTGTCCATCGCCCGCAAGGACGCCGCCGCGCCCGGCGACGAGGCCCGGTTCATCGCCCTGTCGCGAGACATCACCGAGCGCAAACAGGCCGAGGCACGCTCGCACCAGCTGGCGTACTTCGACGGCCTTACCGGCCTGCCCAACCGGCGCATGCTGCTTGACCGCATGGAGCATGCCCTGCACCGCGCCCTCAACGCCGCCGAGGTGGGGGCGGTGCTCTACATCGATCTCGACAACTTCAAGCAGATCAACGACGCGCGCGGCCACACCGTGGGCGATGCGCTGCTGATGCAGGTGGCACAGCGCCTTACGCAGCAGCTGCGCCCGGGCGACACCGTGGCCCGGCTGGGCGGCGACGAGTTTGTGGTGCTGGTGCACAACGTGGCCGCCGACATGGAATCCGCCGGGCGCGCGGCCCTGTTGGTGGCCGAGGAGATCCGCGCGGTGCTGGAGGCGCCCTACACCATTGCCACCCACCTCTACAGCACCACAGGCAGCATCGGCATCACGCTGTTCCCCAAGCGGGGCGATGGCGTGGAAGACCTGCTGCGCGAGGCCGACACCGCCATGTACCGCGCCAAGGACCTGGGCCGCAACCGCATCCGCTTCTATGAAGCCGCCATGCAGGCCGACGTGCAGGAGCGCCTGGCGCTGGAGCAGGACCTGAAAAAGGCCCAGGCCGAAGGGCAACTGGCCGCGTTTGTGCAAAGCCAGGTGGACGCCACGGGCACCGTGGTGGGCGGCGAGCTGCTGATGCGCTGGACCCACCCTGTGCGTGGCAACGTGCCGCCCAGCCGCTTCATCCCCATTGCCGAGGCCTCGGGCCTGATCCTGCGCATGGGCGACTGGATGATCCAGCAGGCCTGCGAAACCCTGGCGCGCCTGCAGGCGGCGGGGCGGGAGCTGTCGCTGTCGGTCAACGTGAGCCAGCGGCAGTTTCGCCAGGATGACTTTGTCGAGCGCGTGCGCCATGTGCTGGCCCACACCGGGGCCCACCCCGGCAACCTGATCCTGGAAGTGACGGAAAGCCTGCTCATCGACGACCTGGACGACACCATCGCCCGCATGACCGAAATCGTGGGCCTGGGCGTGCGCTTTTCTATCGACGACTTTGGCACCGGATATTCCAGCCTGGCCTACCTCAAGCGCCTGCCGCTGTTCGAGCTCAAGATCGACAAGAGTTTTGTGCAGGACACGCCCGACGACCCGAGCGACACTGCCATCGTGCAGTCCATCCTCTCGGTGGCCAGCCACCTGAACCTGCGCGTGGTGGCCGAGGGCGTGGAGACCCGCGCTCAGGCCGATTTTCTGCTGCAGAACCAGTGTGAATGTTTGCAGGGCTACCTGTTCGGCCGGCCCGAGCCACTGGCGGTGTGGCTGGCGCGGCAGGTGTAGTGCACGCCGACAAAGACACAGCCGAGCCAGAACCGTCAGGTTGCGGGCGGGCTAGTCACCGGGCGACCAAGGCCCAGCGCTCATGGTCCCGCCAGCGGCCGTTGATTTTGAGGTAGCGGGGCGAGAAGCCTTCCTGATTGAAACCACAGGCCTTGACCAGGGCGATGGACGCTGTATTTCCGACCTGGATGTTGGCCTCCAAACGGTGCAGTTTCATAGGGCCAAATGCGTGGCGGATCAGTTGTTGTAGTCCCGCGCGCATTACCCCACGGCGTTCGTACCCGGCAAAAACGTAGTAACCCAGGTAGGCGCTACAGAAATTGCCCATTGCGATCTGGGAGATGTGAACGGCGCCCGCAATTTGTTCATCACCGTGGGCCGAGTCTTTCAGGCAGACCAAGAAACAACGGTTTGCAGGTGACTCCATTTGTTCCAGGTAGGCTGCGAATGCCTCACGGGTTGATGGAGCCAAAGTCCAGGGGGCATGCAGTCTGCGGCTCCGCTGAGCCAAGGTTGTAAAAATGGCTTCATCCGACGGCAGGGGAGCGCGCAGAATCGTTCGGCCGAGAACTGGGACCGCCTTCACTGTTTTGTCGTTGTCGGTGAGACGGGCACGCCGCTTCATTCTTGTCTCGCTGAACTTGCAGTTGCTGCCTCCGCCGGATGCCCATAGGCAAAGGTGCCATAGGTCTCCATCGCCAGCGCATGCACCTCGCGTGCGGGCCGGTCTTTGAGCAGATGGTTGCTCCACACCTGGCGCCAGATGCGGGCGCCGGGCAGGCTGTGGCGCAGGCCCAGCATGTGGCGGGCGATGTGGGGCCAGGGCGTGCCGTGCTGTGCGGCCTCGCGTTCCATGTACTCGACCATGGCCAGCTCCACCTCTTCGCGGGTCAGGGGGCAGGGCACACCACCTTGTGCGCCGTAGTAGAGCTGGTCCCAGCGGGCCAGCCACCAGGGGTTGTGGTACGCCTCACGGCCGATCATCACGCCATCCAGGTGGTCGAGCTGCTCCAGCACCACCTCATCGGTCTGGATACCGCCGTTGATGGCAATGGTGAACTGTGGAAACTCGGCCTTGAGGCGGTGCACCACCTCGTAGCGCAGGGGCGGGATGTCGCGGTTTTCCTTGGGGCTTAGACCTTGCAGCCAGGCGTTGCGCGCATGCACGATGAACACGGTGCAGCCCGCTTCGGCCACGGTGCCGATGAAGTCGCGCACAAAGCCGTAGTCCTCCACCTTGTCGATGCCGATGCGGTGCTTCACGGTCACGGGCACGCTGACCACATCCTTCATAGCCTTCACGCAGTCGGCCACCAGCTGGGGGGCCTTCATCAGGCTCGCACCAAAGGCGCCGCGCTGCACCCTGTCGCCGGGACAGCCGCAGTTGAGGTTGATTTCGTCGTAGCCCCATTGCTCGCCCAGCCGCGCGGCCTGGGCCAGCTTGTCGGGCTCGTTGCCGCCCAGTTGCAGGGCCACGGGGTGCTCTTCAGCGTTGAAGCGCAGGTGGCGCTCGGTGCCGCCATGGATGATGGCGCCTGCGTTCACCATCTCGGTGTACAGCAGGGTCTGGCGGGTCAGCAGCCGGTGAAAGTAACGGCAGTGGCGGTCGGTCCAGTCCATCATCGGGGCGATGGACATGCGCCAGGGGCTCAGGGTGGGTTCCACGGGGCAAAAACGAAGGGCGGGGATGGGAGAGGTCCGCAGCGGGGCGCCCGTTTGGTGCGCAGGCTGCAGGGGTAAAGCCGCAATTATCCCATCGCGCTCCCATCCGGCGCCAGCATGTGGCTTTGCTTTCAATCGGGCTCCACCGCAAATCTGCCGTGCCCAACGCGCTATCAAAATGAGAGTTTTGATGCCTCTGTATGGCCGCCTCTCCGTTGGTGCATTGCCTTGCGTCAAGGTGGGGCATCGGGGCCATCGGCGACAATTGCGGCGCTTTTGATGCCTGCGCGGCGCCCGGCGCAGCGCCAGGGACCCGCCTGCGGGCCCTGTTTCGTCACCCGCCCTCCCATGCACCACACCATTTTTGACACGCCGGTTGTCAACACGCTCCTGCGCGCTTTTTCCCGCTTGACCCTGCGCATCACCGGCTGGAAGGTCGAAGGCGCCTTGCCTGCCCATGCCGCCAAAAGTGTGCTGATCGCCGCACCCCACACCAGCAACTGGGACCTGCCCTACACCCTGATGCTGGCGTTTTCGCTGCGGCTGCGGGTGTACTGGATGGGCAAACACAGCCTGTTCAAGGCGCCGTTTGGCGGGGTGATGCGCTGGCTGGGCGGCATCCCGGTGGACCGAAGCCAGGCCAACAACCTGGTGGCCAGCTCGGCCCAGGCCATGCGGGATGCGGAAGGCCCCATGCAGCTCATCGTGCCGCCCGAGGGCACGCGCGGTAAAACGCGGCACTGGAAGACGGGCTTCTATTTCATCGCCCAGCAGGCGGGCGTGCCCATCGTGCTGGCCTTTGTGGACTATGGCCGCAAGGTGGGTGGGCTGGGCCCGGTGTTTGAGCCCACGGGCGATGTGGAGCGCGACATGGCGGCCATCAAGGCGTTTTATGCGCCCATCCGGGGCAAGAACCCGACGCAGTTTGAGGCCTGAGTCGGAAAATTCCGGTAAAAAACGGCCTTTCCGCACATCCAGTATGCGTTTTAAGCTATCAAAATAGTAGTCAAGCACCCACGCTGCGGCGGTCGATCTTGCGGCTGAGCACGATGCTGGTCTGCGTCTGGTGCACCCCGTCAAGCTGGCCAACGCGGTCGAGCAGGGTGTCAAGCTGCTCGTGGCTGGTGCAGCGCAAGAACACCAGGTAGTCAAACGGCCCGCTCACGGCCGACACCTCTTCGACCTCGGCCATGGCCTGTAGCGCACGCAGCACGGCGGGCGCTGCCTTGGGCAGCACGCTGATGCTGCACCAGGCCCGCACCGTGGTGGCATCTAGCCGTGCCCCCAGCCGCACACCATAGCCCGCCACCACGCCAGAGCGCTCCAGCCGCGCAATGCGCGCCACCACCGTGGTCCGCGCCAGCCCCAGCTTGCGGGCGAGCTGGGCCGTGCCTTCGCGCGCATTGGCCTGCAGCAGGCTCAGCAACTGGCGGTCGGTGGCGTCCAGCGTGGGCGGGGCGGTAGGGGTTGTGGGTTCAAAAGTCATAGCGGCCATGATATTCGCCGTTATGACGTTATGGAAATGGTTTTTCGACGCTCTGGTAGCTACACATTGACAGTTCCATTGCCTAGCATCAAGGCATCTCACACAACAGCTGCGGCCCGGTCGCCAGCACACACCAGGAGCACTGCCATGACCTCTACGACCTCCACCCGCCACGCCGTCGCCATCCTGGGTGCGGGCCACATTGGCTTTGCCATGGCGCTCTTGTTGCAGCAGGCAGGTGACTACGACATCCTGGTGGCCGACCGCGACCCCGCCCGCCTGGCCGAGGTGGCGGCTTTGGGCGTGGCGACCCGCCTGGTGGGCGACGACACCAGCCTGCAATCCGCCATCGCCGGCCGTTTTGCCGTGCTGAACGCGCTGCCGTTCCATCGCGCCGTGCCTGTGGCGACCTTGTGTGCTGCGGCTGGTGTGCATTACTTTGATTTGACCGAAGACGTGGCCAGCACCCAGGCCATCCGTGCGCTGGCGGCCAAGGCGCGCAGCGTGCTCATGCCCCAGTGCGGGCTGGCGCCGGGCTTTATCGGCATCGTGGGCAACGACCTGGCCCGCCGCTTTGACACCCTGCACACCCTGCGCATGCGTGTGGGCGCGCTGCCCCGCTACCCCCAGGGCGCCCTGCGCTACAACCTGACCTGGAGCACCGAAGGCCTCATCAACGAATACTGCAACCCCTGCGAGGCCATTGTGGACGGCGTGCGCACCACCGTGCCTGCGCTGGAAGGGCTGGAAACCTTTGCGCTGGACGGCGTGGAGTACGAAGCCTTCAACACCTCGGGGGGCCTGGGCACGCTCACCGAGACGCTGGCCGGCAAGGCACGGCAGGTGGACTACCAGTCCATCCGCTACCCGGGCCACAACGCCATCCTCAAGCTGCTGCTGAATGACCTGCGCCTGCGTGACCGGCGCGATTTGCTCAAGGACATCCTCGAATCCGCTATCCCCACCACCGACCAGGACGTGATCGTGATTTTTGCCACCGCAGCAGGCCTGCGCGGCGGGCGGCTGGTGCAAGAGTCGTACTCGACCCGCATCGTGGGCACCGAGCTGGCGGGCCACCGGCTCAGCGCCATCCAGCTCACCACGGCGGCGGGCATCTGCACGGCGCTGGACCTGGTGGCCCAGGGGCGGCTGCCACAGCAGGGTTTTGTGGGGCAGGAGGCGGTGCGGCTGGGGGATTTTCTGGCGAACCGGTTTGGGGTGGCGTATGCGGGGGAGGGGGCTTTGGCCCTCGCATAGACCCCCTCCATTCGCAATTGGCCGTATAAAATTCTAAAACAATATTTATACGGCCAATGGACTACCTTTCCATCCCCGACGCTGCAGCGCGCCAGTTCATCGACTCGATCACCGTCTTCGAAGAGCACCTGCGCACGCGCAAACAGGCGGCCCAGTATGCCGGTGGCATGTACTGGAAGACGCAGGGTGCGTACGAGTACCTCGTCAAGACGCAGCGCGACAACAGCCAGGAGCGGATCGGGCCGCGCAATGCGCAGACCGAGGCTATCTACCAGGAGTTCACCACCCGCAAAAGCAGCTTGGAAGACCGCTTGAGGACTTTGCGTACGGCCTTGACCGACGCGCAGCGGTTGAATAAAGCCCTGAAGGTGGGGCGCACCCCGGCCATGGTGATCGACATCCTGCAAGCTTTGGAAGATGCGGGCTTGGCAGACCACTTCACCGTGGTGGGAACCCACTCGCTGTATGCCTACGAAAGCGCGGCGGGGGTTCGCATCGTGCAGGGCGCGCTGGCTACGCAGGACGTTGATTTGCTGTGGGATGCCCGCCGCAGGGTGCGATTCATCACCGAGATGGAGCGCTCCGAGGTGTCGATGCTCAAGGTGCTGCAGCGCGCGGATGCCAGCTTTCAGCGCAAGGAAGGCCAGAACGAGACCGCCATCAATGCCAAAGGTTTTGAGGTGGATTTTTTGCGCAGGATGGCCGAGGGCGACGACCCGCATCCGTTTCGCTTTTCTGCTGACGAAGAGGACTTGTGGCCGGTGCAGGCGGTGCGTGCGTCGGTGCTGACCAACGCCCCCCCATTCCAGCACGTGGTGGCATCGGCCACGGGCCACATGGCGATGATGCGGACCATCTCTCCGGCCACCTTTGTGGACTTCAAGCGCTGGATGGCGGAGAAGGCCCCGGCGAGGGAGCCGCTCAAGCGCAATCGGGACCGGCGCCAGGCCGACATCGTTCAGGGCCTGCTCGACCAGGGGCTGCTGATCCCCTGAGCCTTTGGGCGCAGGGTCTCAGCGCCCGCCAGGCTTCTGGTACATCCCCTCGATCGCGTCCGCAAAGTGCGCCATCAGGTTGTTCCGCTTGAGCTTGAGCGTGGGCGTCATGAAGGTGTTCTCGATGGTCCACGGCTCCAGGGTGCAGTGCACGGCGCGGGGCACGGCATAGCGGGCGAAGCTGGCGGTGTTCTTCTCGATGCGCGCCAGCACCGCGCGGTGCACGCTGGGGTGGTTCAGGCTGCCTTCGTCCTGTGGGCTCAGTCCCAGATCGGCGGCAAGGCGCTGCCATTCGTCACGCTTGAGCACGGCCACGCAGGCGATGAAGGGGCGGTTTTCGCCCACCACAAAGGTCTGTTCCAGCAGCGGGTCGGCCAGCATGGCCAGCTCCAGGTCGCCCGGGGGCACCTTTTCGCCGGTGGAGGTGACGATGATTTCCTTGATGCGGCCCTTGATGTAAATGCGGCCGCTCACGATCTCGGCCTGGTCGCCCGTGCCCAGCCAGCCGTCCGGGCTCAGGATCTTGGCCGTGTCTTCCGGCCGCTTCCAGTAGCCCTTCATCACGATGGGGCCGCGCACCTGCAGCTCGCGGTTGTCGCCAATACGCACCTCCACACCGGGCAGGGCCTTGCCCACGCAGGCGGGATCGTTGTCGTCCAGCGAGTTCACCGACACCACCGGCGCGGTCTCGGTCATGCCATAGCCCTGCACCAGCGGCAGGCCCAGGCCCAAAAAGCATTTGGCGATGGTGGGCGACAGCGGCGCGCCGCCGCTCACCGCCACGCGCACACGGCCGCCAAACTGGGCCAGCAGCGGCCGGGCGACCAGCGCCTGCAGCAGGGGCCAGGGCAGGGCGGCCATCCATCCTGCCGCTTGGCCTTCGCTGGCTGCCGGGGCTGGCAGGCCTTGCGCGGCACAAAAGCGCGTCCAGCCCTTGTTCTGCGCGGCCTCATACAGCTGCATCTTCCAGGGCGTGGGCGAGAGTTTTTCGAGCAGCTTGGCGTGGATGCGCTCGTAAATGCGCGGCACCGACACCAGCACGGTGGGGCGCACGGTCTTGAGGTCTTCGGCCAGTTGGGGGACCGAGCGCGCATAGGCCACGCAGCTGCCCGCTGCAATGGGCAGGTAGTAGCCACCCGTGCGCTCGAAGGTGTGCGACAGCGGCAGGAACGACAGGAACACGTCGTCCACCGTGGGGGCGATGCGGTCGAGCACCGCCTTCACATCGCTGACCACGTTGCGGTGCGTGAGCATCACACCCTTGGGCTTGCCCGTGGTGCCCGAGGTGTAGACGATGGCCGCCAGGTCGTCCGCCCCCGGTGGTGTGGGGGCCGGGGCAGCACCGGCCCCTGCCAGCCACTGCGCCAGCGAGCCCACGGCAGGGCCATCGGCCGAAGCGGCTGTAGGAGAGAAGGTTGAAGTGTCATCGTCCGTGATCACCACCGCCCGCAGGGCCGGGAACGGCGTGCCCACGGCGCGGACCTTCTCCCACTGCTCGGCCTGGCCCACGATGAGCATCGAGGCCTCGCAGTCCGCCAGGATGTAGGCGATGCTGCCGGGGTTGTCGATGGCGTGCAGCGGCACGGGCACGCAGCCCGTGGCCAGCGTGGCCTGGTCGGCGCACATGGCGTGCAGGCCGTTGGGCAGAAGGATGGCCACGCGGGCGGCAGGGGGCAGTTGCAGGGCAGCGAGGGCCTGGCTCCAGGCACCCACGCGGTGCGTTGTTTCTGTCCAGGTCAGGCTTGTCCAGGCCTGGGAGGTGGCGTCGAAGGCTCGGTAGGCCTCGGCGTTGGGGGTGCGCGCAGCGCGGTAGGCAAGGAGCTGGGGCAGCGTGTGAACGCTGGCGATATCGGTGGGGATGGGGGACATGGAACCTGCTGTGAAGGCTGTGCGCGCAAAAGCCGCACAGCCTCAGTGAAAACCCGCAGGATCATAACGAGCGAACCTGTTGACCTTGCCTTGATCCACCCCGCGTGTGTTGCAAATGGTGCGTTCTGAATTTCGGAATGATCTACCGCCACCGCGCTGCGGCGGCTGGCTGGGGTGATATTTATGGTGGTGAATGACCGTGTCGGCCACAATCCAGAACCCGTGGGTTTTGCCGGTGAGCGCGCCGCGCTTCCACATCCTGTCACTTGTTTTGCTGCTCCCTCAGACTGCGCCTGCCGCCATGGATCCCATTACCGTCTTTATTGTTGCCACGCTCATGATGCTGGCCAACGGGTGGGTGCTGGGCCTGGTGCGCAAGGATTTTCCGGCATCGCTGCGCCCTTGCGCGGAGACTTGGCGCATTGCCACATTGCTGCTGGCGGGCGGGTCGGTGATGTACGCCTTTCGGGACCATTTGCCGCTGGGGCTGGCATCCCCCCTCGCCAATGGCCTGGTGCTGCTGGGGTGCACGGGTTACTGGCGCGCTCTGCGGCAGTTCTATGGCCTGCCAGACCTTTGGTGGATGCTGGCCCCCGCCTTGGTGGGCATCTCGGGCATCCTCTGGTTTGCTGTGCTAAGCCCGGACACGCGCATGCGTGTGTCTGTACTTTCGACATGCTGCGCGGTATTGCTGGGGGCGAGTTTTGTATTGCTCATCACCCAAAAATCGCCGGAAGGCGTGCACAGCCGCCGCGTGATGGCCAGCCTGTTTGCCCTGGTGGCGGTGTTCACGGTCTTCCGCGCAGGTTACATCCTGGTGCTGGGAATCAGCCCTTCGTTCGACATCACGGGCCATGGGGCCTGGATCAACATGGTCAGCCCCATGATCGCTGCGCTGCTGCCTGTGGTGGGGACAACGGCTTTTTTGCTCATGTGTTCTGAGCGCATTGGCCGCCAGTGGGAACGGGCGGCGTCTACCGACTACCTCACGGGCCTGCCCAACCGCCGCACGCTGACCACCGCGGGGGAGCAGCGCTTTGCGCAGTGGCATCACAAAAGAAGCGGGTTTGCGCTGGCGGTGATTGACATCGACCACTTCAAGCGCATCAATGACCGCCACGGTCATGAAGTGGGTGACGTTGCTTTGCGGCATGTTGCCCAGCACCTGCAGTCTGCATGCCGGGGCACGGATCTGGCCGCTCGCCATGGCGGCGAGGAGTTTGTGATGCTGTGGGACGGAATGGATGCGGCCACCGCGCTGGCTGCTGGGGAGCGCTTGCGCACATTGGTGGCCCAGGAGCCGCTGCACGGTTCGGCGGAGCCGATTGTGATGACCATCTCGATGGGCGTGGCGGTGGCAGCCGAGGGCGACGCCAGCTTCAATGACCTGCTGCGCCGCGCTGACGAAGCGCTCTACGCGGCCAAAGCGGCGGGGCGCAATCGGGTGCAGGGCGCGCAAGCCTGAGGGTCAGGTCGCCGCTTCCAGCCCCTGCGCAAAGTGCGCCTGCATGGCTTTGGCCGTGGCCTTGGCGTCCCGCGCCACCATGGCGGCCAGGATGGCGCGGTGTTCGCCCAGCGAATCCTCGATGCGCCCTTGCTTGAACAGCGAGTTGTGGCGGTTGAGCTTCATCACCTTGCGCAGGTCGGCCACCATCTGGCTGCGCCAGCGGTTGTCGGCCATCTCCAGCAGGTGCATGTGAAAGCGCTCGTTGATGGCGAAGAATTTTTCGCGATCAGCCACCGCAGCTTCCAGCTCGGCGTGCAGGTCCTGCAGAGTTTTCAGCTGGGCCTCGGTGGCGTGCTCGGCCACCACACCGGCGGCGTCGCTCTCCAGCAGGCTGAGCAGGTGGTACACGTCGCGCAGGTCTTTCTCGCTCATCTCCGTCACATAGGCGCCACGGCGCACCTTCATCGTGACCAGGCCTTCGGCGGCCAGCACCTTCAGCGCCTCGCGCAGTGGCGTGCGGCTGATTCCGAATTCTTCGGCAATCTTGAGCTCGTCAATCCAGCTCCCAGGCTCCAGCTCGCGGCGGAAGATGCGCTGGCGCAGTTGCTCGGCGACTTCTTCGTACAGGGCGCGGGGCGTGAGGGTGAGGGCAGACATGGGCGGATTGTAAGCTGCGAGGAATATTTTGAATCAATAATTATGAATGATGTAAACTCGCCGCCACACCACAGCACCCGTGCGGTCACCGCCTGTGCGCCGTGTTGGACGCCCCCATGCCATCTTCGGAGTAGCTTTCGCCATGAGTGACAAACCCACCAACAACGCCCCTGAGTTCGCAGCCGCATCGCTGGAGGCCTGGGCCAAGGCTGCCGCCAAGTCCGCGCCGGGTGGCGATGTGAGCGCGCTGAACTGGGTGACGCCCGACGGCATCACCGTCAAGCCGCTGTACACCGCCGAAGACACCGCCAGCCTGCCGTACGCCAACACGCTGCCGGGCTTCGAGCCCTACCTGCGCGGCCCCCAGGCCACCATGTATGCGGTGCGGCCCTGGACGATCCGCCAATACGCAGGTTTCTCCACCGCCGAAGAATCCAACGCTTTCTACCGCAAGGCGCTGGCCGCAGGCGGGCAGGGCGTGTCGGTGGCCTTTGACCTGGCCACCCACCGGGGTTACGACAGCGACCACCCCCGCGTGACGGGCGATGTGGGCAAGGCCGGCGTGGCGATTGATTCGGTCGAGGACATGAAGATCCTGTTCGACCAGATCCCGCTCGACAAGGTCAGCGTCTCCATGACCATGAACGGCGCCGTGCTGCCTGTGCTGGCGGGCTACGTGGTGGCGGCAGAGGAGCAGGGCGTCTCGCAAGACAAGCTCAGCGGAACCATTCAGAACGACATTCTGAAAGAGTTCATGGTGCGCAACACCTACATCTACCCGCCCAAGCCGAGCATGCGGATCATTGGCGACATCATTGGCTACACGGCCAAGAACATGCCCAAGTTCAACTCGATTTCGATCTCGGGCTACCACATGCAGGAAGCCGGGGCCAACCAGGCGCTCGAGCTGGCCTTCACCCTGGCCGACGGCAAGGAGTATGTGAAGACCGCCATGGCCTCGGGCCTGGATGTGGACGAATTCGCCGGGCGCTTGAGCTTCTTCTGGGCTATCGGCATGAACTTCTACCTCGAAGTCGCCAAGATGCGAGCAGCCCGCCTGCTGTGGTGCCGCATCATGAAAGAGACCGGCGCCAAGAACCCCAAGAGCCTGATGCTGCGCACGCACTGCCAGACCAGCGGCTGGAGTCTGACCGAGCAGGACCCCTACAACAACGTGGTGCGCACCACCATCGAAGCCATGGCGGCCGTGTTTGGCGGCACGCAGAGCCTGCACACCAATGCGCTCGACGAAGCCATCGCGCTGCCCACCGAGTTCAGCGCCCGCATCGCGCGCAACACGCAGCTCATCATCCAGGAAGAGACCCACATCACCAACGTGATCGACCCCTGGGCGGGCAGCTACATGATGGAGAAGCTCACCCAGGACATGATGGACGCCGCCTGGAAGATCATCGAAGAGGTCGAGGCCATGGGCGGCATGACCCAGGCCGTGGACAGCGGCTGGGCCAAGCTCAAGATCGAAGCCGCTGCCGCCGAGAAGCAGGCGCGCATCGACAGCGGCAAGGATGTGATCGTCGGCGTCAACAAGTACAAGCTCGCCAAGGAAGACCCGGTCGATATCCTGCAGATCGACAACGTGAAGGTGCGCGACGGCCAGATCGAGCGCCTCAAAAATATTCGGTCAAAACGCGACTCTGCGCGCGTCCAGCAAGCCTTGGATGCTCTTACTTCTGCAGCAGAAAGCGGTGAAGGCAACCTGCTGGAGTTGTCCATCAACGCCGTGCGCCTGCGCGCTACCGTGGGCGAGGTGAGCGATGCGCTGGAGAAGGTTTTTGGGCGCCACCGCGCCGATACACAAAAGGTGACCGGTGTGTACGCAGCTGCCTATGACTCGGCCGAGGGCTGGGACAAACTCAAGACCGAAATCAACGCCTTTGCCGAAGAGCAGGGCCGCCGCCCCCGCGTGATGATCGCCAAGCTGGGCCAGGACGGCCACGACCGGGGCGCCAAGGTGGTGGCCACCGCGTTTGCCGACCTGGGCTTCGACGTGGACATGGGCCCGCTGTTCCAGACACCCGAGGAATGCGCGCGCCAGGCCATCGAAAACGACGTGCACGCCGTGGGCGTGAGCACGCTGGCCGCCGGCCACAAGACGCTGGTGCCCGCCATCATCCAGTCCCTCAAGGACCAGGGCGCGGACGACATCATCGTGTTTGTGGGCGGGGTGATCCCGGCGCAGGACTATGACTTCTTGTACGAGTCGGGCGTGAAGGGCGTGTATGGCCCGGGGACGCCGATTCCGGCCAGCGCGAAGGACGTGCTGGAGCAGATTCGCAAGGCGGTGGCGTAGTTCTCATGCGCGCTATTGATCGTCTTTTCTGGGCAAAGCTCGACTTTGAAAATGCATGGCGTGCACACGCTGTTGCGCTTCGTTCGGTTCAGGTCGTCTTGGAGCTTCCCACGGAAAACGACCTCGCTTTAAGTGAAGCGTTAAGTAGAACGGATGGATTCGAAGCAGGCTTTGATGGAATTTATCCATTGGAAGGATTGCGTTTTGAAGCTCAGCAAGTTCAAGACACCGAGTATTTCTGGCTGCGTAGGAACTGCTTGCTGGGCATTTGTGCTTCCTTTGAAGACTACGTCAAAACCGTGGCGGCAGCTCTTTCGTATGAGCCAGCCTGGCGAAACTTGAAGGAAGGTGAGCGGCTTCTTCAAAACACGGAAGCTGATTTTCATCAGCGGTTTGCAGAACAAGACCGTGCATGGGGCAAAGTGAAAATTGAGAAGCCAGAGACGTATTTCTTTGCAAACCAGTTTTCGGATTTTCCGGGGCTGAACGAATATGTTGAGCAACGTGTGAGAGAGGTTTTTTGGTTCCGAAATCAACTCGCACACAACGCGAACACGGCAGGAATGAAAGCTGGTTCGACAGGCAAGGTGTTGGAGATTCTTGGTCAAACTGTCTTCCCGGGTGATCGATTGCAATTGGACTCTGCAAATCTCACGGCACTGACTCAATATCTGAGAAGCATCGTCATGTCCATTTCGGACGACTTGCCTTTTTTTGAGGCACGCTTCCCATGAGCTACTCAACCACGTTGTTGGCTGGGGTTCTCGGTGCGGACTCGTTGATCCAGCGCCGCGCCATGTCCAAAGCCATCACGCTGCTCGAATCAACGCGGGTGGACCACCGCACGCAGGCCGACGAGCTGCTGACCCAGCTGCTCCCCCACACCGGCAAAGCCTTCCGCCTCGGCATCAGCGGCGTGCCGGGCGTTGGCAAATCCACCTTCATCGAAGCGCTGGGCCTGTACCTGATCGGCCAGGGCCACCGCGTGGCGGTGCTCACCATCGACCCCTCCAGCACCGTCTCGGGCGGCTCCATCCTGGGCGACAAGACGCGCATGGAGCACCTGTCGGTGCACGAAAAAGCCTACATCCGCCCCAGCCCCTCCAGCGGCACGCTGGGCGGAGTCGCAGAGAAAACGCGCGAGGCCATGCTGGTCTGCGAGGCAGCCGGTTACGACATCGTGATTGTCGAAACCGTGGGCGTGGGCCAGTCTGAGACGGCGGTGCAGGGCATGAC
>Ga0187844_10000861_pt1 | contig 23588 bp, 28 predicted proteins | sample SpaLakP09_SKY_50_FD_134517 | JGI IMG/M metagenome (GOLD analysis project Ga0187844, IMG submission 134517) | Oligotrophic lake water microbial communities from Sparkling Lake, Wisconsin, USA - SP09_SKY_50 | ecosystem: Environmental > Aquatic > Freshwater > Lake | place: USA: Sparkling Lake...
CAAGTGAACAATCGAAAATTCTTGGTTCATATCAAACGCTCCAAAATGGAAGTGGGAATTCGCTCGGGTTTCAATGTGCTGGCTTGTACCCAGCCAATGCGAATACTACCCTCGCACAGCAGTACCGGTGTGGCGGCTTGTCGCCAAGCTTGTTGCGCAATCACCATGCTGGAGCGGCCTTTGTTCAGCATGCTGGCATTGACGTTCAACAAATCATCTAATTGCGCAGGCCTGTGGTACTTCAGCTGGGTTTCAACCACCACAAACATGCCGCCTGTGGCTTCACGCAACGCTTGTTGTTCAATGCCTAAATGGCGCAGCCATTCGGTGCGGGCACGCTCGAAAAATTTCAGGTAGTTGGCATAAAACACAATGCCGCCGGCATCGGTGTCTTCCCAGTAAACCCGAATGGGAAACGCAAAACTCATGCAGCCTCCAGCAAATGTTCAAGGCGTTTGGCGGCAGTGTGCAAGTCTGTCAGTGAGGACGCGGTAGAAAACCGAATAAAGTTTTCGGGTGCATGCACGCCAAAGTCTCGCCCTGGTGTCACCGCCACATGTACGTGTTGCATCAGGTGTTGGGCCAGCGCCCAACTGCCTTGCAAGCCCAGTTTTTGGCAAGCATCGCGGCAATCGGCCCAAGCGTAAAACGCGCCATCGGGCATCACCGGTACGCTCAAACCCATGGCGTTGAGCATGGGAATGAAGCTGTCTCTGCGCGCTTTGAATGCGGCGCGGCGTTCTTCGTAAACGCTCAAGCTGTCTTTCTCAAAGCAGGCCAAGGCGGCATATTGCGCCACGGTGCTGGGACAGATGAACAGGTTTTGCGCCAAGCGCTCGATGACGGCAACCAATTCATCGGGTACCACCAGCCAGCCCAAGCGCCAACCGGTCATGTTGAAGTATTTAGAAAAACTGTTGATGCTGATGATTTGCTCGTCAATCGCCAAAGCAGTCTGCGCAAACGCATCGTCATAGCTGAGCCCCAAATAAATCTCGTCAACCATGGTGATGCCGCCGTGCTGTTGCACCTGGTTGTGAATCGCCCGCAATTCGGACGCTGCAATCGATGTCCCTGTGGGGTTGGATGGTGAGGCCAGCAGCACGCCGCGTGTCTGCAGGTTCCAGTGGGTTCTCACTTGTTCGGCGCTGAGCTGAAAACGTTGCGCGGCATCAGTGGGTAACAGCACGGCACGCCCAAGCGCAGCGTTTACAAATTGTCGGTTGCAGGGGTAACAAGGGTCTGGCATCAGTACCTCGTCGCCTTGCTCAATCAATGCAGTGCAGGCCAATAAAAGCGCACCCGAGGCACCCGCAGTGATGATGATGCGCCGCGCAGGCACATCTACCCCAAAGCGTGCCCTGTACCAATCGCTGATGCGTTCGCGCAAGGGCTCCAAACCCAAGGCATGGGTGTACTGGGTGCGGCCATCGCGTATGGCGCGTTCAGCGGCGGCTTGCACCAAGGGCGGTGCGGTGAAATCGGGCTCGCCAATATTGAGAAACACCATGGGCTGATCGGTATGCCTCACCTCATGCGCGATGCGCTGGGCGGCTTTGGCCATCTCCATCACATAAAAAGGCTCGATGCGTTGGGCGCGTTGCGTGATGCGCATGCTTATTCGGTCGCTGCCGTGGGCGAAGCGCTGGCTGAGGTTTGACGCTCGGACTGAACCTCTATCTCGCGCAGTTGCTGCGCCAGTTGGTTGAGCACCGCGTTAACGTATTTGTGGCCATCGGTGCCTCCAAACTCTTTGGCCAAATCAATGCATTCATTCAGCACCACACGCCAAGGAATGTCTATGCAATGCTGTAACTCATAGACGCCAATCCATAAAACAGCGTGTTCAATGGGAGAGAGTTCGCTCAGCTTGCGGTCAAGCACCGGCAGTATGAGCGCGTCCAATGCAGTCGCTTGTTCGGCGCAACCGTGCAGCAGTGCATCAAAATGCACCGCGTCGGCTTTGTGAAAGCCGCTGAGGTCGCGGGTAAATGTGTCGACTTCATCGGGCGGGTTGCCGCCCACCATCACTTGGTAAAGCGCTTGCAACGCAAAGCCACGTGCGCGGGTGCGAGCAGCGCGTGCGCTGGCGCGGCGTAAGCTGTGGTCGGTCATGACAGGCTTTTCATCAAGAGCGCCATTTCTACCGCCACCCTGGCGGCGTCGCGGCCTTTGTCGGTTTGGCGCGCCACGGCTTGGGGCAGGTTTTCAGTGGTGAGTATGGCGTTGGCAATCGGCAAGCCGTGGTCTAAGGCCAGCTGCGTGATGGCAGCACCCGACTCATTGGCCACCAATTCAAAATGGTAGGTCTCGCCGCGGATGATGCAGCCCAAAGCAATGAGTGCATCAAACTGCTGAGTTTGCGCCAAGGCTTGCAAGGCCACTGGCACTTCCAATGCACCAGGCACTTGAATGTGTTGGATGTTGTCAGCGGGGACTTTTAAAGACAGTAATTCATCTTTGCAAGCTTGTGCCAAGGCATTGGTGATGTCTGGGTTGAACCTGGCTTGCACCAAGCCAATACGCAGGGCGCTGCCATCCATGTTGGTACGCGTTGCGCTTAAATCGGGGTGGTGCATATCATTCCTTAGAGAGGTAGCCAGTGATTTCAAGGCCATAGCCAGTCATGCTGGGCATGCGCCTTGGGTTGCCCATGAGGCGCATTTTGTGCACACCGCAGTCGCGCAAAATTTGTGCGCCTATGCCGTAGGTGCGCAAATCCATGCGTCCGCGCTCGGGGGCTTGGGCGGTGCGGGCCAAGCCTTCAAATTGTCTTAAGAGTTGCTCGCCACTCTCGCCGCAGTTGAGCAGCACCACCACGCCAGCGCCTTCCGCGCAAACCCGCAACAGTGCGGCGTCCAAGCTCCATGAATGCATGATGCGTTGGGGTTCGAGCGCATCGAGCACCGACAAAGGTTCATGTACGCGAGCCAATACCGATTGATCAGCGCTCCAACTGCCGCGCACCAAGGCCATGTGCACGCTGTCGCTGGTCAGGTCTTTGTAGGCGTGTGCAGTGAATTCGCCATGTGCAGTGGTCATGGCGCGGCTGCTGACTTTTGTCACCAAAGATTCGGTGCGGCTGCGGTACTCGATCAGGTCGGCGATGGTGCCAATTTTCAGACCATGCTCTGCGGCGAAAGTCATCAAGTCGGGCAAGCGCGCCATGGTGCCGTCGTCTTTCATGATTTCGCAAATCACAGAAGCCGCAGAACAACCCGCCATGGCCGCCAAATCGCAACCCGCTTCGGTGTGGCCGGCACGCATGAGCACGCCACCATCGACCGCTTGCAAAGGGAAGATGTGGCCGGGCTGCACCAAGTCGCTGGCCTTGGCGTTCTTGGCCACGGCCACTTGCACCGTGCGGGCGCGGTCGGCGGCAGAAATACCGGTGGTCACGCCTTGTGCGGCTTCAATCGACACGGTGAACGCTGTGCTGTAGACCGTGCCATTGCGCTCGACCATGGGGGGCAATTTCAAGTGCTCGCAATGCTGTCGGGTGAGGGTGAGGCAAATCAAGCCGCGACCAAAACGCGCCATGAAATTGATGGCCTCGGGGGTGACATGGTCGGCTGCCAATACCAAGTCGCCTTCGTTTTCGCGGTCTTCCTCGTCCACCAAAATGACCATGCGCCCGGCTTTCATCTCGGCGACGATGTCGGCCAAGGGGGAAATGCTCACAGTGTTGTGCTGCGGTGTCATGGAGATTCCTTCAAAGTACTGCCCCAACTGAGCATGCGCTCTACATAACGGGCGACTGTGTCTATTTCTAAATTCACAGCACTGCCGGCTTTTAACTGGCCCAGTGCGGTGTTTTCAATCGTGTGGGGAATAAGGTTGATGGACACCATACAACCCTGATCCTGATCTTCAAAGTGATTCACCGTGAGGCTTACGCCGTTGACAGTGATGGAGCCTTTGTAGGCCAAATATTTAGCCAAACTGGGCGGGGCCAGCACTTGCAATAACCAACTTTCACCGATTTCTTCAAAGCGATGGACCCAGCCCATGCCGTCGACATGGCCCGACACGATGTGTCCGCCCAGGCGGTCGTTGGCGCGCAGGGCTTTTTCTAGATTCAAGGTGGTGCCCACCTCATTCAAGCCGGCGGTTTTGTTCAACGATTCAGCTGAAATATCGACAGTGAAAAGGTTTTGTTCGGCATTGAAACTGGTGACCGTCATGCAAGCGCCATTGATAGCGATGCTGTCTCCAAGGCTCACATCATTCAAATAATGCGCAGGTGTGCTGATCTCAAGGCGTTTGCCATGATCCAAAGAACGACCCAGGTCGTGAACAGCGGCGATGCGCCCCACGCCGGTAATGATGCCGGTGAACATGTTGCTATTTTGGCAGATCAGCGCAGCGGTCTGGCCAACAGGCGCAAATCGGCTCCCAAAGCAGTGTGGCTGAAGAAGCGCCACGACGCAGCTTGCTCGAGTTGCACAAGTGTGGATAAGGCGGCGAATGGCTGACCTGGCCCTATCAGCATAGGCGCCAAATACATCAGCAACTCATCAACCAAGCCGGCATTCAACAGCGAGCCGTTGAGTTTGTGGCCAGCCTCTACATGGACCTCGTTGTAAGCACGTTGACCCATGTCTTGCAGCATGGCGGCCAAGTCCACTTTCTCGCCAGCACCTGGCAAATACACCAAGGTCGCACCCTTGGCCTTCAGCGCTTCTTCCAAGGCCTTGTCTTGGGAGGCGTGGTAAATGACCACACTTCGTTCTGTTTCCCATAGGCGGGCATTCAAGGGGGTTTGCAAGCGCGAGTCCACCAGCAGCAAATGCGGTTGGCGCGGCGTGGATACACCTCGCACATTTAACAAGGGGTTGTCTTGCAGAACCGTACCTATGCCTGTCAGCACGGCGCAGGCACGCGCGCGCCAATGGTGGCCATCCAAGCGAGCCGCCTCACCGGTGATCCACTGGCTTTGGCCGTTGAGCAAAGCGGTTTGACCGTCCAGCGATTGCGCTGTCTTCATGCGCAACCAAGGTGTGCCTTGCTGCATGCGTTTAAAAAATCCGATGTTCAACTCGGTTGCTTCTTGAGAGACTAGGCCAACATCGACATGTATGCCTGCCGCCCGCAGCCTCGCAAAGCCCAGACCGGCCACTTGAGGGTTGGGGTCTTGCACACTGGCCACCACTCTGGTCACACCTGCAGCGATCAGTGCTTCGCAACACGGTCCTGTGCGGCCTTGGTGGGCGCAAGGCTCTAGCGTCACATAAGCAGTGCCGCTTTTCACCTCATGGCCCAAGGCCTGCGCGTCCCGCAGTGCCATGATTTCGGCGTGGGCAAGACCCGCGGCTTGGGTGTGGCCAAGGCCCAGCACTTGCCCCGTGGCTGAAACGATGACACAGCCCACACGTGGATTGGGAGTGGTGATGAAAAGGGCTTGCTCAGCCAAAGCCAAAGCTTGGGCCATGTGGGAGGTGTCGAGTGCAGACCAGTTCATACGCTCCATTATCGACAAGCTGACAACGCCTACCTTCCCCAGCACTGCGCCGCGGTCAAGGATGCGTTTTGCACGCCGCGTTCGCCCACATGGCTGAGGGTCAAGCTGCCGCAAGCGTCTTGGGCTTGCGCGCCCAAGGGCACAGCCTTTAACACAAACACATTGGCCTGAGATTGCAGTTGTAGGCGGTAGCGCAGCTCGGTGGTTTGCCAAACTGTGTCGGGTAACAGCGTGGGATAGTTACCCAACGCGCTGGCCGAGCGCTCTAGCCAATGCGCGGTTTTCATTAAAGCAAGTTTGGCCAATGTACGTTGGGCGCGTTGTTGGCTGCTTTGGTAGGCGGGCAAGGCAAAGCTACTGAGCAGGGCTACCAGCGACATCACCACCAGCAACTCGATGAGGCTAAAGCCTTGGGGGGCAGCTTTCATGGCATGAGGGGCAGCAAACGAGTCAACTCGTTTAAGCGCAATGGGGAGGCCAGACTGGCAGGTGCATTAGGCTGGGCTTGCCACACGGCTTGCCATGCCGATAACGGGCCATTGTTCGCGCTTTGCGCCAAGGTGGTGATGCGGTAAATAAAGGGGGGTTCGCTCTCAACGGTGGTGGAGGTGGGCAAAATTTCAACCCAATAGGTGACTGTCTGTCCCGCAACAGCGGGGACGGCGTAGCCCTTGGCGAGTCGCGCCAACCAAGGCGATATAAACGGGTTGTCTGAGCCTAAAGAGCGGCAAATACCGCTTTGGCAATCGCTGACGGCCAAACGCTTTTGCAACACTTGCCACTCTTGCGTCGTGCGTGGAAAAAACGCGTGTTGATCGGCCACGGTGCCCATGTGATGCCGCGAGTGGGTGGCGCTTTGGCGAATATCTTCGACTGCTACACGCAGGGCATCTAAAGCGCTTTGCTGCAACTGCCAGCGAAGCGCTGCGCTGTGTCCCAAAGCCTGTGTCCAAGCCAAGCTGCGCCACTCGGCCAACAACAGCAGACTGCACAGGCCGGACAACACCACAACCACAGGCAGCGCCAAGCCATGTTGTCGCTTCATGGCTTGGCATGGCGTAAATGAGCCACACCGCGCCAAGCCAAAGCGGGTGGCGCCAATGCAAGCCCCGTGTTGCAAGACTGGGTTGAAGGAGGGCTTGTCGCCGCTTGCTTGGTTTGTACACAAGCTTGCAGTCCACGAACAGCTTGCCAGTCGCTCACTTGATTGGCAGTGCGCCACTGCATTTGGGGAACAGCCCCGGGCTGAGACTGTGCATACATAAACCCCAGTTGTTGGATGTTGTCTAGCAAGGCTTGGTAACTGGTGTTGCTGCGCAGGGTGTCTTTGCAACTGAGCTCATAACGGGTGCTGCGTTTGAAGTCGTCTTGAATGAGTGGCAAAGAGGAAGCTTGGTGGCCTTGGCAATCGGCGGGGGTGAGGTTGCTGTGGTGGGTCAACGATATGCTGCTGTTGCTGCCTTGTAGGCTGGCGGGCAGCGGCACCACACTGACTTGTCCTTGGGTGTCAAATTGCAAAGCGGGAGCGCCAGCGCGACTCACCCGCATTTGAATCAAGGCCAAGGCCGCATGCAGTCGCTCATGCACCTCGGCCATGGTTTGCATGTGTTGGTGATTGCTTTGTACCCATGCGAAAGCCGCAAATGCTGCCGTCAAGACCCAAGCCGACAAAACCATGCCGACCAAGCTTTGCACCAAGGTGTGACCGTATTGTTTGTGGCGCGACGCTGCTTTCATAGGGTCCAACGGGTTTGCCAGCAGCGGTGTTTTGCGGGACATTCTTTGAGGGCATTGATATCAAGGTTTGGCAGCGACTCGCTAACAGGCCAGGCTAGCAGCAACTGCACCTGTGCTTGGCTGGTGGTGAGCAACTGGGTTTGAGCGCCGGGAAGCCGCAGCTTCACGCTGCTTAGCCATGCCGCCAAATCCGCTTGCGCCCAGTTGTCCAAACTGCAAGCGCGGGATTGACAGTCGAGGGCGTGCACAGTTTGACCCAGCTGAAGTTGGTAGAAGAGGGCGGCTTGCGGATTGATTTGCATGCGCTCCCACAGATCTTGTGCCAAGGTAACCGCGGTTTGCATGGCGAAGGCGTCGCGTTGCGCTTGCAGCGCTTGCCATTGCCCAGCCAGCACCCCCAGACAGAGAAAATTCAAGAGCATCAAGGCGGCCAATGCGTCGAGCGTGGCAAAGCCTGCACAGCGCATGCGTTTGAGACTTATGTGCATGTGTTGCCCGCCATCACCCGCAAGCGCCCCGCAATATTGATACAAATGACGCGCCCCAAGGACGCAGTTGGGCTGCGTTTGGCTTGCACCACCAACCGCAAGCCGCCCGCCACGGGTTCGCCCATGGCATTAATGTCCAAGCTGTTGTGTGCGGGGCTCATTTGCACCAGCACCTCGCCAGTAAGTGCATGATTTAAAACCAGCAAAGCGTTGTTGCCACCCACTTTTTGCAACTGCCAACCACAGCGCCAGTCACCATGTGCCAAGGGCAGGCTTTGGCAGTGGTTTAAACGCTGCAGGCGCATGGCTTGCCCTGATTGCAGCGCTTGCAACTTTGCGGTTTGCAAGTCTGCGCTCCACGACTGCACCACCGCTTCTACTTGTAGTCGCCACAACCACTGATGCAGCCAAGGGCTGGCCACCCCCAGCAAAATGCCTGTCAGGGCGACGACCGTGATTAATTCCAGCAGGGTGTAGCCCCCTTGTTGTATGGGGCTTGTAGTGAAAAAGAGCCTGTGTTTCATAGCCGCCATCTTGCAATGGCGGGCGCTGTCGAGGGTGTGCGCTATGCACTTTCAAAGGGTGATTTAAGTACCTTTAACAATCAACGGCGAAATTCGTCGACCAAGGTTTTGAACTCGTCTACGTCCTCGAAGCTTCGGTACACACTGGCAAAGCGCACATAGGCGACTTTGTCGAGTTTTTTCAGCTCCCGCATGACCAATTCACCTATGCGTGTGGAGGCCACTTCGCGTTGGCCAAGCGTCAGCAGTTTTTCTTCGATGCGTTCAATCGCGGCATCGACTTGCTCGGTGCTGACAGGGCGCTTGCGCAGCGCCAGATTGAAAGAGCCTCGCAATTTGGCGCGGTCGAACTCTATGCGCCGGCCATCTTTTTTAACAACCGCAGGGAAGCTGACATCGGTGCGCTCGTAAGTGGTGAAGCGCTTTTCGCAGTGGCTGCAAGAGCGCCGCCGGCGAATCGAGTCGCCCTCTTCAGACATGCGGGTCTCCATGACCTGGGTCTCCACATGCGCACAAAAAGGGCATTTCATTTGTCTTCGGTATCGGTAGATTTGGCGCTGGCAACGGACACCAAACGCCCGAGAGCAACTTCTTGTAAACGCTGCTGTTCGACCAACACTTTGACGATATAGCCGCCATCTTCCCCGCTGTTGGCTGCACCTACATATTGGCGCAAACCGGCTTCAACAGAGCCATTGCGCGCAATGGCCTCCTTGAGTACCGCAACCCCCACGCGTAAATTGGCGATGGGGTCAAAAGCCGCCATATCACCGCCAAAATCATCGTATTTTTCGGTGTGGATTTTGGTGCGTACTTGCATCAGACCTTGCGCCCCCACCGTGCTTTGGGCAAAGGGGTTAAAGCTCGACTCGATGGCCATGACCGCCAAGATCAGCGTGGGGTCAATGCGGTTTCGCGGCCCAATCTCAAACGCCTCCACCACCAAAGCGCTGATGGGCTCGGGTGCAACGCGGTATTTACGACTCAGCCACATGGCGATATTGGCTTGGTCGGTGGGCAAGTCGCGGGGGTCGGTGGCGGTGGCGCGGTCAACAGCCTCCGCATTGGTGTCAAAACTCAGGTCTATGTCGTGGCGTGTTTGCAGCCAGTCAATCAGTTCAATTTCTGCAGCAGAGCGAAAATTGGGCTGTGTGCCCATCAGAACCATGGCGCAAAACACGCTCAATCCGAGCAAGGCCAGACCGCTGTGGGTGATGAGGAAAAAACCGTCGGCAATATCGGAGGCGCAAACTTTGATGGCTTGGCGAAAAGATTCATAAATAGGCATAGCACCATTTTAAGCATTTACCCCTTGCGCCCTGTCACAATAGACGTTTTGGCCCATCCTCGGGCTTTAACCAACTTATTTGAAACACTGTGACCACGTCTTCTGACAGCGCCCTCGACCTCGCCACGCTAGATGCCTTAACCGCCGGTGCGTTAACAGCACCCACCTCAGGCGAGCGATCTGCTCGGCTGAGGGACTGGTTAGCCAGCGACCCTTCTCCTGAATTGATGCAACAGGTGCTCAAAGAAATGAGTACCCGTGACAAAGGGGCGGCCAAGCCCTTGCGCGAAAAACTTGACGACATCAAGCGCACCAAGGCGCAAGATTTGTTGGCGCAGGAGTGGACCGACAAAGCACAAGGTTTGTTGCAAGCCTCACAGTTCAAAGTGGCCGATGCCATGGCTTGGCAAAGAGATGCCGCCAAAGCCGGTGCTGCCTTGTCTCGCGAACCTTTGGCAGGGCTGCGACAAGCCCTGGCCGAGCGCATCAAGCACATTGCAGAACTAGAACACCGCGCCCAAGTTCAACGCGAAACTGCGCTGCTTTTGATCCAGCGCATTGAAATGCTGTCAACCAAGTCGTGGCAAGAAGCCTTAGAGCAGCAAACCGCCTTGCAAGCTGATTTGAAGCGTTTGCATGATGAATTCGCCGCGCTCGAAGCCGACCCGCATTGGCACAGTGTGGACCCCAAATACCCCATGCTGGTGGTGGAGACCACCCAGCACTTTCCTTTGGTATGGGAAGCGTTTGCTGCAGCACTGCAACAGACCCAAGCCGCCGCCGTTGACGCGAGCCTTCCCTTGCCGGCTGTGCCGGCTTGGGCCGACCAATTGCGCCAGTCAAGGGGCGACAGTGCGCCCCTGCCGGTGACTGTGCAAGTTAAAGCCAAACCAGAAGCACCCCAAGCCAGCCAGATGGCTTTGCAAGTGCCAGACATGTTGCAGCAGCTGGAAAAAGAAGTCGCCTTGGGGCACTCCAAAGCGATGTCAGCGGCCGCTGCGCAATTGCGCGCTGCTCTTAAAACCAAAGGTCTGCAACTCGACACTGCCTTGTCTGAGCAGGCGCAAACCGCTTTAGCAGCGGCTGGCGAATTGGAAGGCTGGCAGCGCAAGCACGCCGATGAAATTCGTTTGCAACTTGTCAGCAAAGCCGAGGCTTTGCTGCAAGCCCCGCCAGCCGCCGAGCCAGTTGAACCTGTTGAGGCGGCTCCCGCACACATCGACTACAGCCAATGGGTGCCAGCCCTCAACGGACGTAAATTGCAAGACACTTTGCGTCAACTTCGAGACGAATGGAAAAAAACCGACCAAGGCGGTTTGCCCAACCACGGGCTGTGGAAGCGCTTTGACCAAGCTTGCAACCGCGCCTACCCGTTTGTGCAAGCTTGGCTTGAAAAGGCCAAAGCCGAGGGCGCCGCTCACCGTGAAGGTCGCTTGGCTTTGTTGGCGCAAGTCGCGGCATGGACCGAGGCCAACCTTGGCAATACCGACTGGAAAACACAGTCGCGTGAATTGCATCAATTCTCAGAACGCTGGCGCAACAGCGGGCACCTGAGTGAAAAAGCGTTTGCTGATATGCAGTCGCAGTGGAAGACCGCCATCAAGGCCGCCCATGTGGGGCTGGACGCTGCCCAAACCCAAAGCATCTCACTGCGCCGCGCCATGATTGAAGAAGCCAAGGCGCTGGGTGAGGCACCTCAGTTGCGCATTGATGCGGTCAAGGCCTTGCAGCAACGTTGGCAGATTGAATCGCAGGCTGTTCCTGTCGAGCGCAAGTTGGCGCAAAAACTGTGGGATGCTTTTCGCCAGCCCCTAGACGAGGCTTTCAGCCGTAAAACCCAGATGCGAGCTGATGCACCCGCGCAGAATTTGTCTGAACACGACAAGGCCGTGTTGGCTGCTGCCACTGAGCTCGACAAAGCCATTGCCCAGGCCGACGCCGCGCTTATTCGCCAAGCGCTCGCGCATTTACAGGCTGTTTCTGCTGGCCAGGCCGCACCGGTTGCAAGTGCACCCGCAGCAGTTGTTGCGGCGGCTGCCCCCGAGCCCTCTGTGGCGCCTCAAGACACGCCTGAAGACACGCCTGCAGACACCTCTGCAGTCAGCCCTGATGAAGCCGCTGAGGCAACCGTTCAAACCGATGCAGTGGTCGCTGCTCCCAAGCCTGTGGTGGTTAAAAAAGTCGTGGCTGTGCGCGGCGACGATCGACCTGGACAAAAGAAAACCGAGCCCATGCCAGCGGGACGTTTTGGCGACAAAGCTGGCGCACGTCGCCCAGAGCGCGATGCGGGCAACCGACGCGGCCCCGATGCCGCACGTGGCGGGCAGCGAGACAAACCCGAGTTTGAAGCCCGCGGTCCGCGTTTGGGAGACGCGGCTTTTCGCGCCCAGCGCCAAGCGCTGGAGCAGGCGGACATGGCCTTGCGCAAACTCGCCATGCAAGCCCATGGTGAAACCTTGGTTCATTTGCTGGGTGCTTGGAAGCAGCGTCAGCCAGACCAATTGCCTCCCGCCAAAGAGTTGGGCCCACGTTTGACTGCCCAACAGCGTCTTGACTGGGCCAAAGCCTTGCAAGCGCCTGCGCAGGGTGCAGCAGAGCAAGCTTTGTTGCGTTTGGAAATTGCCGCTGAAGTGGCCACACCAGCCGCTTTTATGGCCGCACGCCGCATGTTGCAACTTCAGTTGTTAACCAAGCGCAACGACGCAGGCCCTGCACAAACTTGGGCGCAAGATTTGGCTCAGGTATTGGCCAGCAGCTACGAGGAAGAGTCCGCCCAGCGTGTTCAAGCTGTGCTCAGGGTATTGCTTAAAAAATAATTACTGCCAAGAGCGTCAGGTCAGCAAGTCTTGGCGCGAAAAGCCTTGGTGAATCTGCCATGTCAGCAACTGAGCCCGAGCGGGCGTGGCTTGGGCATCCCAGTCGCTGAGCACATAGCGTTGATGCTTGGCAGACAAAGCGTGTATTGCAGGTTGGTGGGTGTGGCCATGAATCAGCAGCGTAGCTTGGTGTTGCTGCAAGCACGCCAGTGCCGCATCGTTGTCAACATCCACCCAAGTGGTTTGGGTTTGCTTCAAGGCCTCACTTTGGGCACGCAAATCTCGCGCCACCTTCAAGCGCTGGCCCAAGGGTTGCGCCAAAAAATGTGTTTGCCAATCGGCAGACCTGACTTGGCGACGAAACGCTTGGTAAGCCGTATCGCCCACGCACAAGGCGTCACCATGGCTTAAGAGCCATCTGTCTTGAGTGGTGTCTATGACGCAAGGGTCTGGCAAGGTTTGCATGCCGCTGTGAAGTGCGGCCTTTGCGCCCCACAAAAAGTCGCGGTTACCGACCATCCAATACACCGGCAACCTATCGGCCACTTGGCGCAAAACCGCACAGCATTGGCGCTCAAAACTTCCCTCGGGCGTATCCAAAATATCGTCGCCTACCCAGACCTCAAACAGGTCGCCCAAAATAAACAAGGCGTCGGTTTGCAGGTTTTGCAGGGCCTTGCACCAAGCCTTGAAAGTGGCCTCTTGGCTGGCTTGCAAATGCACATCGGAAATAAAGCTTAAGTGTTGCCAAGCTCGGGCATCTAGGCTCATGCCAATAGAACAGCTTTTTCGACGATCACATCTTCTTTGGGTACATCATCGTGAAAACCGCTACGCCCCGTTTTGACTTTGCAAATCGCGTCCACCACCTCGGTGCCAGCAACCACTTTGCCAAACACCGCATAGCCCCAGCCGCTGGCTGTAGGCGATGAGTGGTTGAGGAAGTCATTGTCTTTCACATTGATGAAGAACTGGGAGGTGGCTGAATGCGGGTCGCTGGTGCGAGCCATGGCCACGGTGTACAGGTCATTGGTCAAGCCATTGTTGGCCTCGTTTTCCAATTTGTCTTTGGTTTTTTTCTCTTTCATGCCCACAGACATGCCGCCGCCTTGCACCATGAAGTTGGGAATGACACGGTGAAAAATGGTTTGGTCGTAATGGCCGTCTTCCAAATAGGCCAAAAAATTCGCAACGGTTTTGGGCGCTTTGTCTGCGTCGAGTTCCAGCGTGATCACGCCGTGGTCTTGGATATGCAGTTCAACTTTGGGGTTTGACATGGGCTTATTTCACTAAAACGGCAGACTGTATGACCACCTGGGTTTGCGGAACATCGCTGGGGAAGGGGCCGCCAGCGCCAGTGGGTGTTTGTTTGATTTTGTTGACCACGTCCATACCGCTGATCACCTTGCCAAAAGCCACATAGCCCCAACCCTGGGCAGTAGGTGCGGAATGGTTGAGGAAGTCGTTGTCTTTCACATTGATAAAAAACTGTGAACTGGCCGAGTGCGGGTTGTTGGTGCGGGCCATGGCAATCGTGCCAACCGTGTTGGTGGGCCCGCCCTTGGCTTTGACTTCAGCGCCTTCATGTTTGATGGATGGGCGAGTGGTTTTTTCCATGTAGCGGGCGTCATAGCCACCGCCTTGGATCATGAAGTTATTGATGACGCGGTGGAAAATCGTGCCGTTGTAATGCCCGTCGCGCACATAGCCTAAAAAATTCTCTACCGTGTTGGGCGCTTTGTCAGGGTAAAGCTCAATCACAAATTCACCCGCAGAGGTGGCAAATTTAACTTGAGGGGCAGCGGTTTGTGCCTGAGCAAAACCAACAACAGACAGAGCAAGGCCTAAGCCAAGGAAATAGCGTCGAATAGTCATTTGGAAGGGTTGAGAGTGAGTTGAAGAATGGGGTTGAGTGTCAGCATTTTTTGCTGAGCGGATTTGGCTGCTGTGGGATCGAGCTCTGCAGCTTTGGCGAACGACTGTTGCGCAAGATGCAACAAGATATCGCCCATGTTTTCATGGGTGATGGCGTAGCTGGGGTTGTTGCGCAGGGCTTGTTCAAAAGCCAACTTGGCTTGTCCCCAGTTGCCGCGAGCCGCGTACATCACGCCTAAGTTGTTTTGCACTTCGGGAAATTCGGGGTAGTCTTGTGCCAGTTCTTCATAAACCGCAAAAGCCTCGTCCGGCCGATTGAGTAAATCGAGCAAGCGAGCACGCCAAAAACGCATCTGTGGGTCACGCGGGCGCTCTAGCAAATAGGTGTCAACTTGTTCCAAGGCTTGCGGCCATTTACGCTGCCCCATGGCTTTTTGCACCTCGGCATGCGGCGTGCCTTTGAATTGCTGGGTGCTGGAAGTTTGCGCATGCACACCCCATGGTGCAGTAAGCACAAAGCAAACCAAACCTATGCGCCAGGCCAAGGGAAAATATACAAAAGACAGCAGGTAGGTGCGGGGCATGAAATTCAATCAAGCATTGCAAAAAAAATGCTTACAGAGGACAGGATCGATATACTGAGGCCATTGTAGTAGAGAGTTTTTTTACAGCCCCTTGCCAGTCTTGCCTTGTAGCAAGCGCCTTTTCCCTCACCATGACCATCCGCATTTACAGCACTCTCACCCGTGCTTTGGAAAACTTGACACCTCTCATAACTGGTCAGGTACGCATGTATGTGTGTGGCATGACGGTGTATGACTTGTGTCACCTCGGACATGCCCGCTCCATGGTGGCTTTCGATGTGGTTCAGCGCTGGTTGCGTCACAGTGGTTATCAGGTCACCTATGTTCGCAATGTCACCGATATTGACGACAAAATTATTCGTCGCGCCACCGAAAACGGCGAAAGCATTCGCGCGCTTACCGACCGCATGATCGAGGCTTTGCACCAAGACGCTGACGCATTGGGGATTGAGCGCCCCACCATGGAGCCGCGTGCCACCGACTATGTGCCGTCCATGCTCAAACTCATTGGGCAGCTTGAAGACAAGGGCTTGGCCTACCGCGTCCCCAGTGGTGACGTGAATTTTGCGATTCGTAAATTTCAAGGTTACGGCAAGTTGTCTGGCAAATCGCTAGATGAGTTGCATGCCGGCGAGCGTGTGGCTGTTCTCGATGGCAAAGAAGACCCTCTTGACTTTGTGCTGTGGAAATCTGCCAAGCCCGAAGAGCCGCAAGAGGTCAAGTGGGACAGCCCGTTTGGTGCGGGTCGACCTGGCTGGCATATCGAATGTTCAGCCATGGCTTGCGACTTGCTTGGCCAAAGTTTTGACATCCATGGGGGCGGCGCAGATTTACAGTTTCCTCACCATGAAAACGAGATCGCCCAAACCGAAGGCGTTCACGGCAAACCCATGGCCAGCATTTGGATGCACAACGGCTTTATCAATGTAGACAATGTGAAGATGTCTAAAAGCTTGGATAACTTTTTTACCATCCGCGAAGTGCTCAAACTTTTCGCCCCCGAGGTGGTTCGCTTCTTTGTGGTCAGAAGCCATTACCGCAGCGCTTTGAATTTCAGCGATGTTCATCTTGATGATGCGCGGGAGTCGTTGAAGCGTTTGTATACCGCCTTACAGCTTGTTTCGCCTGCGCCAGTTGCCATTGACTGGCAAGACGCTTATGCTTTGCGTTTCAAAGCCGCGATGGACGAAGATTTTGGTACGCCCGAAGCCGTGGCGGTGTTGTTCGAACTTGCGGCCGAAGTTAACCGTACGCAGTCGGTGCAGTTGTCAGGCTTACTCAAAGCCTTGGGCGCCATCTTGGGTTTGCTGCAAAGCCATCCGCAAGATTTTTTGCAAGCCGGTAGTGTTGTCGATGAGGCGCATATTCAAAGGATGATTGACGCACGGGCACAAGCCAAAGCCAACAAAGATTTCGCTGAGGCTGATCGCATCCGCAAAGCCTTGGGCGATATTGGCGTGGTGCTAAAAGACTCTGCACAAGGCACACAATGGGAGCGTGCCTGATGGTGACTCAATTACCTGTCAAGCGTGCTGTCCCCCCCTACTGGGAGGAGGCTTGCAAGCACTTGGCCAAAAAAGACCGTGTCATGCGCCGCCTGATTCCGCAGTTTGGCGATGCGTGTCTTGAGTCCCGCGGTGACGCTTTTGTCACGCTGGCCAGAAGCATTGTGGGTCAACAAATTTCTGTCAAGGCCGCGCAATCCGTGTGGGACAGGTTTGCCGCCTTGTCCAAAAAAATCACCCCCGCTTATGTACTCAAACTCAAAATAGACGATATGCGCGCAGCGGGTTTATCCGCTCGCAAGGTGGAATATTTGGTTGACTTGGCGCTGCATTTCTCCAATGGAACTGTGCATGCACGCCATTGGGCAGACATGGACGACGACGCCATCATTGCCGAATTGGTCACGATTCGCGGCATAGGGCGCTGGACGGCAGAGATGTTTTTGATGTTTTACCTGATGCGCCCCAATGTCTTGCCCTTAGACGATGTGGGCCTGATCAATGGCATCAGCCATAACTACTTTTCTGGCGAATCCGTCAGTCGCAGCGACGCCCGCGAAGTGGCCGCGGCCTGGGCGCCGTACTGCAGCGTTGCAACTTGGTATATTTGGCGATCGCTTGATCCGCAACCGGTGGCCTACTAGGCTTATCCGCAAAGCGGTTACAGCGCAAGGAGAGACGATTGGCGAAAAAAACATTTCTCGATTTCGAGCAACCCATTGCCGAACTCGAAGGCAAGATAGAAGAGCTCAGATATGTACAAACCGAGTCTGCTGTCGATATTTCAGATGAGATAGAGCAACTCGCCAAAAAAAGTCAGCAACTCACCAAAGACATTTACAGCGACCTCACGCCTTGGCAAATCACCAAGATTGCGCGTCACCCCGAACGCCCTTACACCCTCGACTACATCTCTGAAATCTTCACCGACTTTGTGGAAATGCACGGCGACAGGCATTTCTCGGATGACCTGAGCATCGTGGGTGGCTTAGCCCGTTTCAATGGCAATGCTTGCATGGTGCTGGGCCAGCAAAAAGGGCGCGACACCAAAGAGCGCACAGCGCGCAACTTTGGCATGACCCGACCTGAGGGCTACCGCAAAGCTTTGCGTTTGATGAAGACAGCAGAAAAATTCAAGCTGCCGGTGTTTACTTTTGTGGATACGCCAGGCGCTTTTCCGGGCATTGACGCCGAAGAGCGCAGCCAGTCTGAAGCGATTGGCCGCAATATTTTCGAGATGGCGCAACTTCAGGTACCCATCATCACCACCATCATCGGCGAGGGCGGCTCGGGTGGAGCCTTGGCCATCAGTGTGGCCGATCAACTCTTGATGTTGCAGTACTCGATTTACTCTGTCATCAGCCCCGAAGGCTGTGCGTCCATTTTGTGGAAAACCTCTGAGCGTGCATCCGATGCTGCTGATGCTTTGGGCATCACGGCTCACCGTTTAAAGGCCTTGGGCTTGGTCGACAAAATCGTGAACGAGCCTGTAGGCGGAGCGCATCGCGACACCAAACTCATGGCCTCACAACTCAAACGCGGACTCAATGACGCATGGCGTCAAGTCAGCGACCTCAAGCCCAAAGAGCTGCTTGACAGACGTTACGAGCGCTTGCAAAGCTATGGTCGATTCACCGACACCAAAGCCGAATCACGCTGACTTGGCGCATCCCTCTTTAGCGCACTTTTCACCGTCTTTGCCTTTCGCTGTCGCCTTGAGTGGGGGCGCAGACTCTTGTGCTTTGCTGTTGGCTTGCGTGCGACTTTGGCCTACACAGGTGCGCGCTGTTCATGTGCACCACGGTTTGCAGTCGGCGGCAGATGACTTTGCCGCCCATTGCCAAAAGCTGTGCGATCTTTGGTCGGTGCCCTTGGTGGTCACGCGAGTTCACGCGCACGCTGCCAGCGGTGAAAGCCCTGAAGATGCCGCCAGGCTTGCGCGCTACCAAGCTTATGCGCAGGTGTTGCAAACCCATTGGGGAGGTGCCATTCAAGACATTGCCTTGGCGCAACATGCTGACGATCAGGTGGAAACCATTTTGCTGGCATTGACGCGGGGAGCCGGCTTGCCAGGCTTGTCTGCCATGCCCACACTGGCCGAGCGTGGGGGCTTGCGTATTCACCGTCCTTGGTTGGATGTGCCGTCTCAACAACTGCGCGATTGGTTGGTGCAAGAGGGCGTGACTTGGATAGAAGACCCGACCAACCAAGACCAGCGCTACACACGTAACCGTATTCGGCATCAACTTTTACCCACGCTGGAAAAAGCCTTCCCCTCATTTCGCCAAACCTTTGGCCGCAGTGCACGGCATGCAGCGCAAGCGCAAACAATTTTGGATGACATGGCCCTCATCGATTTGCAGCAGACTGGTACGCCCCCTCAGTTGTGGGCTTTGCAGCAACTCAGCAAAGCGCGCCAAGCCAATGCGCTTCGCGCTTGGTTGCTTCAGCGCCAAGTGGCTTGTAGCACCGCGCAGCTAGATCAACTGCTGCACCAAATCGACGCTTGCCGTACACGCGGGCATCAAATCGATATCAAAGTAGGCGAGGGCTTTGTGCGCCGAGTCGCAGACCATATCGATTGGTACAATTTATAGCTTTCGCATACACAAAACAACAACTACGATGGCCTTGATCGTTCACAAATACGGTGGCACCTCTATGGGCACCACCGAGCGCATTCAACAGGTTGCCAAACGCGTGGCCAAGTGGGCCAGGGCGGGGCACCAAATGGTGGTGGTTCCTTCGGCCATGAGTGGCGAGACCAACCGACTGCTGGGGTTGGCCAAGGAATTGGCACCCACTGGCAGCCAAACAGACTATTTCCGAGAACTCGACGCCTTGGCCGCCACGGGCGAGCAAGCCTCTTCGGCTTTGCTGGCCATTGCCTTGCAAGCCGAGGGCTTGCCCTCTGTCAGCTACGCGGGTTGGCAAGTGCCCATACGCACCAACAGCGCATTCACCAAGGCGAGAATTGAATCTATCGATGACGCCCGTGTGCGTGCCGATTTGGCAGCTGGCAAAGTGGTCATCATCACTGGTTTTCAGGGGGTGGATCCCCATGGGCACATCACCACCTTGGGGCGGGGTGGCTCGGACACCTCGGCGGTTGCGGTGGCCGCAGCCATGAAAGCTGCCGAGTGTTTGATTTACACCGATGTCGATGGCGTGTACACCACCGACCCGCGTGTGGTGCCTGAAGCGCGTCGTTTGCATACGGTGAGCTTTGAAGAAATGCTGGAGATGGCATCCCTTGGCAGCAAAGTTTTGCAAATCCGTTCGGTGGAATTTGCCGGCAAATACAAAGTGCCGTTGCGCGTGTTGTCCAGCTTCACCCCTTGGGATATAGACATTCATGAGGAAGCCAAGTCTGGCACCTTGATCACTTTTGAGGAAGACGAACAAATGGAACAAGCCATCGTATCGGGCATCGCCTTCACCCGCGATGAAGCCAAAATCTCCATCATCGGTGTGCCCGACAAGCCGGGTATTGCCTTCAAGATTTTGGGCGCAGTAGCCCAGGCCAATATCGAAGTGGACATGATTATTCAAAACATCAGCAAAGGTGGATTGACCGATTTCAGCTTTACCGTGAACCGCAACGACCATGCGCGCACTATGGAGTTGCTTAAAACCCAAGTCATGGCGGACTTGGGTGCGGCGGAAGTTTTAGGCGACGCCAAGATTTGCAAGGTGTCGATTGTGGGTATTGGTATGCGCAGCCATGTGGGTGTGGCCAGCAAAATGTTTGAATGTTTGAGCAACGAGGGAATCAATATTCAGATGATTTCTACCAGTGAAATCAAGACTTCTGTGGTGATTGACGAGAAATACCTAGAGTTAGCGGTGCGTGCCCTGCACAAAGCCTTTGACTTAGAGCAGAATCAGGCATAATTAACAAGCTGGAAACGTGACCGAGTGGCCGAAGGTGCTCCCCTGCTAAGGGAGTATAGGGTGTAGAGCCTTATCGAGAGTTCGAATCTCTCCGTTTCCGCCAGTAGATTTTAAAAAGCCTTTGTATATCAAAGGCTTTTTTCATTATGTGTCACATTTGCATTTGTGGTGCCCGAACTTGTACCCGTTTAAGTTTGGCTAAACAGGCCCAGCTTAGGTCAATCGGGACTAAATTTTTGTTGCAATCCGTCCCCCAATAAATTTTGCGGCTTGCTATCGGGCTTGATAGTTCAGCACCGTTTGTGCTTTGCCGCGCCATAATTGTGGTGTCTAAAAAATACCTAATTAAGCACAATTTCAAAATGAAATCAGCTTCAACCCAAATTGCCTTTCGTTACCGACCCCAAGACAGCGCAACTGGGGTAAGTCAATCAACGGCCACTCAATTACTGTCTTCATACGAGCCCGACAATGGCGCTCTAACCAAAACCCAGCTTAATCAACTTAAAATATTTGCCCCCAAAGCCAAAGGTGGCACCATGCGCAGCAGCCTGTTTGAATGTTAAGGTGCTTGATGCGTTGGTTCTCAAACTTTGAAATTCAGGAAAAACGTCCGGGGCCGATGCGAAACAAATGGCCGGCTGGTAAGATATTTTGGGTATAAACAAAACTTGCACCAATTAGAAGGCTTTGTCATGAACACACCTTTATCGCCATTGGTTTCTGAGTTTGACTCTAAAGATAAAGAGGCAAATCACACGGCATGGCTCAAGCAAAAAATTGATATTTCTCGCAAAAGCACCAAGCCGCTGATTTCACAAGATCAAGTGATGTCCGAGGCCAGACGCGTTATCGAGTCCAAGAGAAAGAAGCATGCTGTCGGTTAAATGGCGCGAGGAGGCCAAGGCAGACATACTAGAAATCATCGGGTTTATTGCTGAGCGCAACGAGCAGGCTGCATATGATTTGCAAGATCGGATCGAGCGTTTTTTGGAGCATCTTCCGAACCATCCCTATCTTTACAAACCAAGTCTTCGCGTTGCAGGAGCAAGAGAAATAGTGGTTAATCCCAATTACATCGTTTTCTACGAGGTAACGGATCTCATCGAAATTCTTGCTGTTGTCCATGCGCGTGAGAACTTTCCTTGGTAATTGGGTCTGAGTTGCCCTAAGCCCACCCATTAAGCATTAAAGTTACCTCAATTACGAAGGCTTTTGATGCGCATACTTTTATTCGGTGCTACTGGCACCATAGGTCAGGCCACTTGCAAAGCCTTGCTCCATTCTGGTCACGAGGTGGTTTGCTTTGTGCGCCAGTCATCTCAGGCCAAAACCCCTAGCTTGCTTGCCGGCGCTGTGCTCCGGTTTGGCGATGTGCAGTCGATTGAATCCGTGAAAAACCAGGGTATCAAGGGCGAGCAGTTTGATGCCATCGTTTCTTGCATGGCTTCTCGCACAGGCGTGCCCCGCGATGCTTGGGCCATTGACTACACAGCCCATTCGCAATTGCTCAAAGCAGCGCAGCAAGCAGGCATTGCGCAATTTGTTTTGCTGTCAGCGATTTGTGTGCAAAAACCTTTGCTGGCTTTTCAACAGGCCAAGCTGGCTTTTGAAAAAGAGTTGATTGATTCTGGCTTGAACTATTCGATTGTTCGCCCCACGGCTTTTTTCAAATCGCTGTCGGGGCAAATCAAACGCCTCAAACAAAACAAGCCTTTCTTATTGTTTGCCGATGGCCAACTGACCGCTTGCAAGCCCATCAGCGACCAGGATCTGGGTTTGTTCATTGCTAAATGCCTCAGCGACCCCTCTAAGCACAACAAAATCCTTCCCATAGGCGGCCCAGGAGAGGCCATCACACCTTTGCAGCAGGGCGAATATTTATTCAAAGAAATGGGAAAACCCCCTAGGTACAAACATGTTCCGGTGGCGCTTTTAGATGTCATCATTCGCGTCTTGCAAACATTGGCGTGGTTCATTCCGCCGCTGGCTGCCAAAGCCGAACTCGCTCGCATTGGGCGCTATTACGCCACCGAGTCCATGCTGGTGTGGGATGCGCAAAGCTCACGTTATGACGCCCAAACCACACCGTCATTCGGCACACAAACCCTGTTTGCACATTACGACCAATTGCTGGCAGGTCAGGCCGATGTGCAATCGGGTGAGCACTCGGTGTTTTAATTCGTCTCTACTTTGGGAGAAATGATGGTGACTGAACTTGATAGGGCAAATCTGGGCAGTTGGGTTGGCAAACAAGAAACCCGCCAAGACACTGTCACTGCTGCGCCTGTGAAGTCTATGTCTGCGCTGCTTAACCGAGACGACGCTTTGCAGGCAGGTGACAGCTTGCCGCCTTTATGGCATTGGCTGTATTTTTTGCCGGCTGCCAAGCATTCTGAACTCGGGGAGGATGGACACCCGAAACGCGGCGGTTTTTTGCCGCCTGTGCCACTGCCTAGGCGCATGTGGGCGGGTGGCAGCCTAGAGTTTTTAGCACCCATCCAAATAGGGGACACGCTCACTCGAACTTCGCGCATTCAATCCATCACGCCGAAAAAAGGGCGGGGCGGTGACTTGGTGTTTGTGTGTGTAGAGCATCAATACCATGGCGCACAAGGCTTATGTTTAAGCGAGACACACGACATTGTTTACCGCTCTATGCCCGCCGCAACTGACAAGCCTTTGCCGCCGGTTGGAGCCCACATCATGCAGGAAACAGGCAATGGAGAGGCTGAGGTGTGGAGTCGCGACGTTGTGCCAGACGAGGTTTTGCTGTTTCGCTATTCGGCGCTCACCTTCAATGCCCACCGCATCCACTACGACCGCCAGTATGCAAGCGCGATTGAAGGCTATCCCGGCTTGGTGGTGCATGGCCCTTTGATGGCTACATTGTTGCTTGACTTGCTTCGCAGTCACACAGACAGAGTTGTTAAGCGTTTTACTTTCAAAGCCGTGCGACCGATTTTTGAGTGCCAAGATCAGCGGCGTATGCGCTTGAATGCCCAAATGCGTATGGACGGCAAGCACTGTCGCCTATGGGCGCAAGACCATGACGATTGGCTGACCATGCAAGCCGATGCTGAATTAGCATAGACCTATGAAAACAACTCTTCCTCCACCTGACGAGTACCAAGAATTGCGTGACGCCGTCAGGGCCTTATGCGCTGGTTTTGATTCAAGTTATTGGCAGCGCATCGATGAGCAACGCGCCTATCCCGAAGCTTTTGTTGACGCTTTGACAAAAGCGGGTTGGTTGGCGGCACTGATACCCACGCAGTATGGTGGTTCTGGTTTGGGTTTGGCGCAGGCTTCGGTCATCATGGAAGAAATCAATGTCAGCGGTGGCAATGCGGGTTCTTGCCACGGACAGATGTACAACATGGGTACCTTGCTACGCCACGGTTCTGATCAGCAAA
>Ga0187844_10000863_pt1 | contig 23579 bp, 22 predicted proteins | sample SpaLakP09_SKY_50_FD_134517 | JGI IMG/M metagenome (GOLD analysis project Ga0187844, IMG submission 134517) | Oligotrophic lake water microbial communities from Sparkling Lake, Wisconsin, USA - SP09_SKY_50 | ecosystem: Environmental > Aquatic > Freshwater > Lake | place: USA: Sparkling Lake...
TAGCCCCACACATTTTCAAAGCAGAAGCGGCGCAATCCGCCAGCGTACAAGGCCTCGGTCTGCTCCATGACGGGCAAAAGCCCCTGACCCATGGGAACGCCTTGGACCCACATGCGACCTTCGCTGTTGAGAATTACATGGTCTTTGACATGCACAGCATCTATGTGAGGCTGCATCGCCCGCAGCGCGTCCATAGGGTCTTCCCCTACCATTTGCGAATTACCGTAGTCATACAGTGCCTTGATTCGCGGATGATTGACCTGGGCCAGGATGTTAGCGATCACCGCACCCTGAAAATCTTCATGGTTTTCAAATACGATCGTAATCCCCAAGCGCTCGGCTTCTGGCGCGACAGCCCGCAGGTCGCGCACGGTCCACTCCATTTGTTCAGCCAATGATGCTTGGTACTTGGTGTACACCCGCAAGCGTTCAGCGCCTAATTGGGATGCAACCAAAAGCATTTGGTGCAGGTTATCCACGCGGGTGTCGCTGGTGTCAATTTCGCAGGCCATTTCTTGCTCGCGCAAGCAGGCCCGCACGTTGGCGAAATGCTGTGGCGTCATGCCACCCAAGTCCCGATACCCCGGTCCGTTAGCAGAAATATTGACGCCGGTGAAGCCACGTTCTCGGGCTAGTGCAATATAGGTAAAAACGTCAAAGTCACGGCGGTACTTGAACTGAAAACGCAGACTGAAACTATGAATGTGCATCTCGATAGATTTCATGCGTTCAATCCTTGTGCCATCAGGCGCTGCAATAGGTCAATTTCCGCTTCAAGCGCACGGCTGTACAAGCGCGAGGTTTTTTCGTCAGAGGTGGCTGTGTCCTGAGCGCGCATAGCGCAATACGCTGCGAATCGGTAATGGTGGCTGCTGCGGACACTGTGAAGCCGCACGCGTGCCTCCTCCGTACCCCTTGGACTCTGATCCAGGGCCGCAAAGTAAGCGCCCAAAAACTGCTGCTCCTGCGTAGCTGTAAGAACCGGATAACCGTAGAGCACTTGCATTGCAGGCGAAAGAAAGGTCACCACATCCTGAAGCCCGTCCCCGATGCCCGGACATTGCCAATCAATAAGGCGTAAGCCCTGGGGACTGCTCACCATATTGCCTGGCCCACAGTCGGTGTGCACCAAAACCCCGCTCGGATTTGCAGGGGCCGATTGCGTGGACACGGGAGGGCGTAATGCGCGCACGCGGTCACTCAAGGCACTTGGGTGCCGCTGCAACATCTCTTGCGCGTGATTTTGCAAACCAGGGGCCTCAGTGGGTAGCTTACGAAAAGCATCCATGGCAAAAGCATCGATGGGAACGCCTTGCACGCGCGCCAGCAAAATCGCTACCGCTTCGAGGTCACCATTCCAGCTGCTACCCTGGACATACGCGTACACCAGCAGACTGCCGGCCGGGCTATCGGCGATAAAGGCGATTGGCGTAGGAGCACATTCCTGTTCTTGTAAGAACTGCAATGCTGCATGTTCAGCTGTCGGCAGAATTGGGAACATAGGGTTCACGGGACCCTGCACGAACTGCTTTACCACCCAGTCAAGAGAGGTATTTTCCTTGCTCCGCAGGCGGTAAACACGATTCCAAAATCCCCCCGTCAGCAATTCCAGAGACAAGGCGACCTTAGACTTCACTTGCAGCGTGCCATGGGCCTCCAGCACCGCCAATATAGTTTCTTCAGACATTAGCTTGGGTACGCCAAGGCGCGCAGTTCTGCCACCAAGGCATCGGGAACTTCGACACCATGGGTCAGTGCACGCGCCGCATGCTCGACACTTCGGCGACTCTGGCATCAGCGCCCGCTTGCGGCACGCCAAACCCCCAGGGACTAGTTCCAAACACCGATTTGCTTCCACTGACCGCCGCCATCATGGCAAAAGCGTTTGCATTTTGTTGCGTACCCTCGCCATTTGAGATCAAGGCCTGCCGAGCAAGCGCGTCCAATTCTTGTAATGTCAATCTTGAATGCACGGAAACGATATCTTTCAGTGAAAAGTGGCTGTCTTGTTGAGCGTCTGCTCAGGCATCACCTCATTGAGCTCGCCGCCGAGCCTGGGCGCGTTCGCAGGCGTGAATAAGGCCTAGGCCGATTGATTTTAGCCCAGGCATCGCGTGGCCACCTCTAGCATGTCATCGCTTGACTAGTGCACACTTTTGGACTTTATCCAAGGCTTCAAAATCCACATTCAAAAATCCGGCGGGCACTCCCAGTGCATGGGCGTGCCGCTATGCGGATGCCTTAGCGATAGTGCGCAGGCGTGTAAAAGTAAGCGTGGAGCCATGGCCTGCACTTGGGCCGCTGCATACAAAGCATCGCCCAAAATGGGATGCCCCAGTGCCTGCATGTGCACGCGCAATTGGTGGCTGCGACCTGTCAGGGGTTCGAGTTCTAAGCGGCTGCTTTGGCGCTGTGCATCTTGCTTCACGCAGCGCCAGCGGGTTTGGCTGGCTTTGCCATCGACATGAATGACGCGCAAGGGGCGGCGGGGCCAGTCCACCGCAATCGGCAAGTCGATGGTCCGCCACATTGCGTCCGGCTCCAGCAGACCGGCCACCTGCGCCACATAGCGCTTTTCAATCATGCCATTGGCAAATAAATGGTTGATGGCGCGCTGGGTATCCGCGCTACGCGCCATCAGCAAAAGGCCTGAGGTCGCCATGTCTAAGCGGTGCACCACCAGCGCCTCCGCAAAATGCGCTTGCACGCGGGCGCTCAGACAGTCTTGTTTTTCCGCACCCCGCCCCGGCACCGACAAAAGCCCTGCTGGTTTGTTCAGCACCAGTAGCGCATCGTCTTGGTACAGCAGCGTGATGTCGGCAAGCCCCGGCTTGCCCGGCGTGTTCATCTGCGCTGCTGCGGGTCGCGCACGGCTTGCACTTGCAATTCGCTGATGGGCGCAGCCTGGTTGCCCCAGGCGCTGCGGCTATAGCTAAGCACCTGGGCGATCTGGGCGTTGCTCAGTTCCAGCATAAAGGGCGGCATGCCAAAAGGCTTTGGATTGCCTTGCGTGGAAGGCGCAAAGCCGCCGTGGAGCACGCTGAGCACGGCGTTGTTAGGCTTGTCCATCATTAGCGCCCGATTGTCCGCCAGTGCGGGATACACGCCTTCGCGGCCTTGGCCGTTTTCGCCGTGGCAGTCGGCGCAGTGCTGCTTGTACATCTCCTCACCTTGCAGATGCGCAGGGGTGAGGCTGCTCATTTGCTTGGGCGTGGGACGCGTATTTGCATTGGAACTTGCCTCTATTGCGATGATGGCTTGGGTGTCGCCGGGGACTGCCTTGTTGCGCACCAGCGATTGCAAATACACCGACATGCCCTGTGCATCTTGGTCGTTTAGGTGTTGCGTACCGTGCAAGACCACCTCAGCCATGGGGCCCGCGGCAAAGCGGCCAGCGCCTACGCCAGTTTGCAAAAAGCTTTGCACCGCTTGCGCGTCAGCCGTTCCGGCTTGCGCCATATCGCGCAAAGAAGGCGCATACCAAGGCAGGCCGGGCAAGACGCCGCCCGCGCCGCGTGAGGTATCGCGCAGGCCGCCCAGTGCGTCCCGCGGGCTGTGGCACTCCTGACAATGGCCCAGGCCTTCGACCAAATAGCGCCCGCGTGTCCAGGCTACCGCATCTGCGCCCGCTGGCGCTGAGCTTTCATTGGAGTTTTGGTAGGGCCGGAAGTACATCGCGCGCCACAGGCCGAGCGCTGTTTGTGTGCCAAAAGGCCAAACCATGTCCGCCGCTGCATTGGGTCGGGATACTGCGGGTACCGATTGCAGGTAGGCCCACAGCGCATCCGCGTCTGCGCGCGTCAAGCGGCTGTAGCTAGTGTAGGGAAAGGCGGGGGACAGGCGCCGCCCGTCTTGCCCCAAGCCCAGATGCAGAGCTTGCCAGAAATCGTCTGGCGTCCAGCGCCCCAATCCATGCTCCGGGTCCGGCGTCAGGTTGCTGGTGACCACGCTGCCAAAAGGTGTTTGTATCGGGCGTCCACCGGCGAGTATTTCGCCAGCAGGCGCGGTATGGCAAAACACGCAGTTACCCACGCGCGCCAGATACTGCCCGCGCTCTACCTGCGCCCTGGAGGGTTTTGGGGCAAGCTCAGCGCTGTTTACCGGGCCATGCCGGTAATAGGCATCAAAGCCCCACAGCGCCCACAACAGGGCGCATGTCAGAGCGCCAAGTAGCGCCAGTGCCAGGGTGCGCAGCGTGCGACCACTCACCACGGCGCGCTCCCGCAGCGTATCTCTTTGGCGCCGGGGGCCAGAGGCGGCTTGCGCGCGGCGGCGCCCGATACCACCGGCACGGTTTGGCTGGACAACCAAGTGCTGAGGGCATGCACATCGGCGTCGCCCAAGCGCTTGGCGATGTCGGCCATGCAGTCGGGCGCTTGGGCTTGGCGCTGGCCGTTTTGCCAGCCGCCTAATTGGGCGTTGAGATAGTCCCGCGGCAGACCTAACAAGCCCGGCACCGAAGGCTGCGTGCCGGTCAGTGCGCTGCCGTGGCATTGCACGCAAGCCGGTATTTGCAATGCCGGGTCGCCCCGGCTTACCAGCTCCTGTCCACGTGCCAACAAGGTTTTGTCAGCGGACTGCGCAGCGGGCGGCGGGTAGGGTATTTGCAGCCCCGCAAAGTATTCGGCCAGCGTGCGCAGATAAGCATCGTCCAAAGGAGCGAGCAGGCTTTGCATCAGCGGGTAGTTGCGCCGCCCTTGTTGCAAATTGACCAACTGGTTATACAAATAGCCTGCGGGCTTACCCGCCAAACGCGGGTAGTAGCCGTCGGGGCCAGAGCGGCCCTGTGGGCCGTGGCAGCCGGTGCACGCCAAGGTGCGCTGGGCCATGTTGTCTTCAAAGGGCGCGGCCTGCGCTTGTAGGAATAAACCTAGCAGCCAGCAACCCAGCGCCATGCGCCGTAGTGGGTTCGGCATAGTTCTTGTTATATCCCGGCGCATGGGGCAAAGCTTAACGCCTCGCGCGGGTGGGTTGCTCGAAGCCCTTTTCAATCCTGCGACAATCACAGGGCCTTTTATTTCGTTTTTTTGTGATTGCAGTTCCCATGTCCAGCACCTCTGTTTTTCCGGTGCGCGCCACCGTTGTGCGCGATGCCAAAGCCATTAGTGATTTGTATGCGCAGGTAGCGCTTGAAACCTACCAGTCCTTATTGGGCACCGACCAATTACCGCCCTTGGGCCAGGACAAGCGCCAGGCCTATTGGCGTGAGGCGATTGAGTTTGCCGAGCCCCAGGTGATGGCGGCCATGCACGGCGAACGCATCGTCGGCTTTGTCGGTTTTGACCGTAGCCGCGATCCAGGCAGCCGCCAGACCACCGGTGAGATGACGGACATCTACGTGCACCCTGATTTTCAGGGCCTGGGTGTGGGACTGTCTCTGTGGCATTCAGCACGCCAGGGCTTGCACGACGAAGGCTGCATTGATGTGACCTTGTGGCTGCAAGCGCGTAACAAAACAGCCTTGCGCTTTTTCGAATTGGCCGGTTTCAAGCGCGAACCCGGTGCCGAGCGCGAAGTGCAAATGCTTGGCCATACCATCGCCGAGCTGCGGCTGCAGCGCACACTGATTTAAGCCTTTACTGCATTTGCGCAGCCGTGGCGTCCTGCGCGGATGCCTGCGCTTTAGGTCTTGCGCACGATCACGCTGCCAATCGAGTAACCGGCGCCAAAGGAGCAGATGACGCCGGTCTCGCCCCTTTGGATGTCCGCTTTATGGCGGTGAAAAGAGATGATGGAGCCGGCCGAAGCGGTGTTGGCAAATTCGTCCAAAATGACGGGGGCCTCATCCGCGCTGGCATCACGCCCGAGCAGGCGGCGGATGATGAACTGGTTCATGGACAAATTAGCCTGGTGCAACCAGTAACGGCGCACTTGCGCGGGTGTCAAGTCCAGGCTTTGCAAATGGCTTTCAATGTGCTCCGCCGCCATGGGGCAGACTTCCTTGAAGACTTTGCGGCCTTCTTGGCGAAAGAGCTGGTCGCGGTCGTCCGGGTCACGGTCTTCGGCGCGCGACATAAAGCCCTGGTTATTACGGATATTGTTGGAAAAGGTGCTCAGCAAGCGGGTACCCAGAATTTCGAAAGCGCCAACGTGCGCCAGATCGAGACGCTCCACCAGGATGGCGGTGCAGACGTCGCCGAAGATGAAATGGCAGTCGCGGTCTTTCCAGGCCAAATGCGCCGAGGTGATTTCCGGGTTGACCACCAGCACCGCGCGCGACTGGCCAGTGCGCACAGCGTTGTAGGCCAGCTCCAGGGCAAACGTGGCCGAGGAGCAGGCTACGTTCATGTCAAAGGCGTAACCATGCATGCCTAAGGCCGTCTGAATTTCTACACCCATGGCCGGGTAGGGGCGCTGCATATTGGCAGCAGCGCAAATCAGCCCGTCCACATCCGCAGCGGTTTTACCGGCAGTGCGTAAGGCGTCCTGGCAAGCCAGCACGCCGATTTCGGCCATCATGGAGATCTCGCTGTCCGGACGCGGGGTAAAGCGCGGACGCATACGCTCTGGGTCGAGCACGCCAAGTTTCTCCATGACGTAACGGCTTTTGATGCCTGAGGCTTTTTCGATGAACTCCACACTCGATTCCGTCAGGGCGCTGTGCGTGCCTGCAGCAATCGCCTCGGCATGGCGTGTGTTTTCTAGTGCGGCGTAGTCGTTATAGGCCTGTACCAATTCTTCATTGCTAATGGTATGCGGGGGAGTGAACAGACCAGTGCTGCTGATGGCAACGCGATGCATAGGGTTTCCTTATTCTGAGTCGGCGGCGGCGATGCTTGTTTCAGGCTAGCGCGTGCCGCACAAAATCCAGCCGGTCTTGGCCGAAGAACATATGGTCACCCACAAACATCGTCGGGGCGCCGAAAACGCCACGGGCTACGGCTTCATCCGTATTCCTAATGAGCTGGGCTTTGACCTGCGGATCCGCAATCAAATCCATAAAGGCCTGCGCCTCAAAACCGACGGCGCCTAGCATCTGCGCTATCACCTGCGGATCGCCCATATTGCAGGGCGTGACCCACATAGCCTGAAACACCGCATCGATATAGCTCCCCAAAGCATCGGGGTGGCGCATTTGCATGCCGCAGGCGCCCCGCATCAGGGGCAGGGTGTTGATAGGGAAATGCGGGTTGAAAGCAAAGGGTACGCCATGGCGCTGCGCCCAAAGTTGTATATCTGCACCCATCCAGCGACCTTTGGCCGGCACGCTGACCGGGCTAGCATTGCCGGTGGCTTTGAATACGCCGCCCAGCAACATAGGCCGGTACACCAGGTGCGCCCCGCACTCCTGCGCCAACCTGGGCAGCTGGGTGTTAGCCAGGTAGGTGGTGGGGCTGCCGAAATCAAAAAAGAATTCAATGGTTTTGGACATAGGCGCTGTTTTTGAAGTCAAAGGCTTGCAAAAGACGTGCTGGAAAAGCCGGTTTAGCCATGGCGCTGGCGCGCAATTTCAGCACCCTGGGCCAGCGCGTACAACTTGCGCGTGGCAATGGCGCGGTCCATGGGCGCCATACCGCAGTTGGTGCAGGCCGTGAGCTTCATTTTGGGGACAAACTGCAAGGCGCGGCCAATGGTGTCTGCCACTTCCTCGGGCGTCTCCACCGCATCCGAAGCCACGTCAATGACGCCGACCATCACCTCTTTACCTTCCAGTAAGGCCATCAAATCCATGGGTACATGCGAATGCGCGCATTCCAAGCTGACTTGGCGGATGCTGCTCTTGGCGAGCGCCGGGAACACTTTTTCATACTGGCGCCATTCCTGGCCCAAGGTATTTTTCCAATCCGTATTGGCCTTGATACCGTAGCCGTAGCAAATATGCACGGCCGTTTTGCAAGTGAGGCCCTGGGCGGCGCGCTCCAGGGCTTGCACGCCCCAGTCAGCCGCTTCGTCCATATAGACATTGAAAGCCGGCTCGTCAAACTGAACAATGTCTACGCCGTCGGCCTGCAGTGCCAGCGCCTCGGCATTGAGCAGTTCTGCAAAGGCGAAAGCCATTTTGATGCGGCCTTCGCTCCCGCCGCCGTAGAACTGGTCGGCCACGGTGTCCACAATCGTCATCGGGCCGGGCAGGGTGAATTTCAGGGTGCGTTGTGTGTGCGCGCGGGCGAGTTGCGCTTCCATGGCATGCACCCGGCCTTTGAGGCGCAGCGGCCCCATCACCTGGGGCACCATGGCGTCATAGCGGTTGTCGCGTATGCCCATACGCACTTTGTTTTCAAAGTCAATGCCTTCGACCTGCTCCACAAAACCATGCACAAAGTGCTGGCGTGCTTGCTCGCCGTCGCCGATCACGTCCAGGCCTGCGTCCTCCTGGGTCTTGATCCACAAGAGCGTGGCATCGGCCTTGGTCTGGGCCAAGGCCTCGCCGGTGGCGCGCCATTGGGGCCAGAGCTTTTGCGGCTCCGCAAGCCAGTCGGGTTTGGGCAGGCTGCCGGCAATCGCGGTGGGGAACATAGGCTTATCTCCTGATTTTCTAATTGAATGGGAGCCGGGCCGTATGCCCTAGGCCCGCAGCGCAGAGATTTAGATTTTTCCGAGGTAGTCGCGTTTGCCGACTTCCACGCCATTGTGGCGCAGGATGCTGTAGGCCATAGACACGTGGAAATACACATTGGGCAAGGCGTGACCGAGCAAAAACTGCATGCCTTTGTAGTGCGTTTCGGTATCGCCGCGCTTGGTCACGATATCTTTGTCCTCAGTGCCGTCAATTTGGGCTGGGGTAAAGGTCTCGATATAGGCGATGGTCTTGGCAATGCGCGCTTGCAAGTCCTCAAAGCTTTGTTCTTTGTCCTCATAAGCAGGCATTTCTACGCCGGCCAGGCGCGCCATGACGCCTTTGCAGGTATCGCTGGCGATCTGAATCTGTCGCTTAAAGCTCAGCATATCGGGGTAGAGCCGGAAATCAATCAGGGCGGCCGGGTCAATTTTTTTGGCTTGTACATGCGCCTGGGCTTTGGTCAGGAGGGCGGATAAATTCGTCAGGGCATTGACCAGGCGCGGTGCGCTGGCGTGGTACATGGAAATCGTCATTGGGGGTGTCTCGGGTAATTTAGGATTGGCGCCGGTTTGGCGCGGCGCTATCTTAGCGACCCCCTGGCCGTGGGGGCGGGCCTAGCGTTATGCTTAGGACTCTAGGCTAAATCTACCCCCGATGTAAAGGATTCCGGCTATGAACGCACCCCTTGTTGCCGCTTCGCTGATGCCATCGATAACACAGCGCACCATCGCGCCAGCGTTTTTAGACCAATTACAAACGCGCTTTGGATCCCAGTGCTCTACCGCCATAGTGGTGCGCGAGCAACACGGGCGCGACGAATCAGCCATGCAAGCCCCGCCTCCGGTAGCCGTGGTCTTCGCACAGTCCACCGAAGACGTAGCCGCCGCCGTGCAACTGGCTGCGCAGTACCACGTGCCGGTGATTCCCTTTGGGGTGGGCTCTTCGCTGGAAGGCCACTTGCTGGCAGTGCAGGGCGGTATCAGTCTGGACGTCAGTCGCATGAACCAGGTGCTGTCCATCCAAGCCGACGACTTGACGGTGACCCTGCAACCTGGCGTTACCCGCAAGCAGCTCAATGAAGCGGTGAAATCGGCCGGCTTGTTTTTCCCGATTGACCCTGGCGCCGACGCCAGCCTGGGCGGCATGTGCGCCACCCGCGCCAGCGGGACGAACGCAGTGCGCTACGGCACCATGCGCGAAAATGTGCTGGCGCTGCAAGTGGTCACCGCCAGCGGCGAAGTCATACGCACCGGCACCGGCGCTAAAAAGTCTTCGGCCGGCTATGACCTGACGCGCTTGATGGTAGGTAGCGAAGGCACGCTGGGTGTGATCACGGAAATCACGCTCAAGCTGTACCCCTTGCCCGAGGCGGTCATGGCTGCGACCTGCGCTTTTTCGTCCTTAGCCGATGCGGTCAACACCACCATCCAAATTATTCAACTCGGCGTGCCGATTGCGCGCTGCGAATTGCTGGACGGCAATACCGTGCGCATGGTCAACCAGCATTCCAAACTGGACCTGACCGAAGGGCCGATGATGCTGATGGAGTTCCACGGTTCACCTGCCGGTGTGCAGGAGCAAATTGCCACGGTGCAAGAAATCGTCACGGACAACCGCGGCCATGGCTTTCAGTGGGCCGACACGCCTGAAGAGCGCACCCGCTTATGGACCGCGCGCCACAACGCCTACTTTGCCGGCATACAGTCGCGCCCGGGTTGTCGTTGCGTGACCACCGATACCTGCGTGCCCATTTCCAAACTGGCCGATGCGCTGCTCGATTCAGTGGACGAAGCCAATGTGGCGGGCATTCCCTACTTCATGGTCGGCCACGTGGGCGATGGCAATTTCCATATGGGCTACTTGATAGACCCGGACAACGCCCAAGAGCGCGAAACCGCCGAGCAACTCAATGCCCAACTGGTAGATCGCGCTTTGCGCCTGGGCGGCACCTGCACCGGCGAGCATGGCGTGGGCTTGCACAAAATGGATTTTCTGGTGCACGAAGCAGGGACGGGTGCGGTGGCCATGATGCGCGCTATCAAGCAGGCGCTCGACCCGCACAATATTTTGAATCCTGGAAAAATATTTGCGCTTTAAAAACCGTTTTGTCTGCGACGAGTCCTTGCGCTCGCCTAGTGTAAAGCCTTTGTGGCAAAGTTAGCCCCATGAGCACGTACCGCACACTTGAAAATCTTATCGGAAATACCCCCTTGGTGGTCTTGCAGCGCATAGGTGCAAACGAGAACCAAGCGCGCCGCAACATTATTTTGGGCAAGTTGGAGGGCAACAACCCGGCCGGTTCTGTCAAAGACCGCGCCGCCGTGTCCATGATCCGCCGCGCGCAAGAGCGCGGCGACATCCGTCCTGGCGACACCTTGATAGAGGCCACTTCCGGCAATACGGGTATCGCGCTGGCCATGGCTGCCGCCATCATGGGCTACCGCATGGTGCTCATCATGCCCGAGGACTTGTCCATTGAACGCGCCCAGACCATGAAGGCCTTTGGCGCCGAACTCATCCTCACCCCTAAGACTGGCGGCATGGAGCATGCGCGCGACTTGGCCGACCGCATGCAGGCTGAGGGCAAGGGCCGGGTGCTGGACCAGTTTGCTAACGGCGACAACCCGCGCATCCATTTTGAAACGACCGGGCCCGAAATATGGCGTGACACGGCAGGCGGCGTTACCCACTTCGTCAGTGCGATGGGTACCACCGGCACCATCACCGGGGTAGGGCGCTACCTCAAGCAACAAAACCCCGCCATCCGCATCGTTGGCGCGCAGCCCTCTGAAGGCTCGCGCATCCCGGGTATCCGCAAATGGTCACCCGAATACTTGCCCAAGATTTATGACGCTAGCTATGTCGATGAAATCCGTTTGGTCAGCCAGATGGACGCCGAAGACATGGCCCGGCGCATGGCGCGTGAGGAAGGTATTTTTGCCGGTGTCTCAGCAGCTGGCGCTTGTTGTATAGCCCAGCAAATCGCCAGTGAAGTGCGCGATGCAACGATTGTTTTTATCGTCTGCGACCGGGGTGATCGTTACCTGTCCACCGGCGTTTTTCCCGCTTGACATGAGCAACAGACCATGACCCAGGTATTTAAGTTTTGCCCCCTCTGCGCCACCGAGTTGGCCTGGGTGACGCAAGCCGAGGATGGTGGCGACAAGTCGCGCCTGCGCTGCACGGCTTGCGACTTTACCCATTGGAACAACCCCACGCCGGTGCTGGCGGCGGTCATTGAAATCGACGGCCGCATCCTGCTGGCGCGCAATGCCGCCTGGCCAGGCAAGATGTATGCGCTGATTACCGGGTTTATGGAAGCGGGTGAAACCCCGCAAGAAGGTATCGCGCGCGAAATTGCGGAAGAAACCGCGCTCACTACCGATGCGTTGAACTTGATCGGCGTGTACGATTTTCAGCGCATGAACCAGATCATCATCGCCTACCACGCGGTCTGCCATGGCGAAGTGCGCCTATCGCCCGAACTGGTGGACTACCGGATGTATGCGCCCGAGGACCTCAAATGCTGGCCCGCAGGCACCGGCTACGCGCTGGCCGATTGGCTGCGCTCGCGCGGGCATACACCGCAATTTATCGAATGGGCTAAGCGTGATGAAAGCACAGCCCCGCGCGCTGCCAGCTAATTTTCCAAGGGCACTATGAGTACCGAATACATCATCGCCAAAGAAGTGGACAGCCGGGGCCTGAACTGCCCTCTGCCCATACTCAAAGCCAAACGCGCGCTGGCGGATATGCAAAGCGGCGACGTGCTTAAAGTCATCGCCACCGACCCTGGCTCAGTGCGCGATTTCCAAGCCTTTGCCAAGCAAACTGGCAATACCTTATTGGATCAGCAAACGGTGGACAAGGAATTTATCCACCTGATGCGTAGGCGTTGAGTTCTGTTCGCCTCCATTTATGAATTCTTTTTCCGTATGCGTGTATTGCGGCTCCCGCCCGGGCGTGGATCCGCGCTTTGCGCAATCGGCGCACGATACCGGTGCCTTGATTGGCGGCCAGGGCTGGGAGTTGGTTTATGGCGGCGGCAAAGTGGGGCTGATGGGTATGGTGGCCGATGCCACGCTGGCCGCTGGCGGCAGGGTATATGGCGTGATTCCGCAAACCCTGATAGACAAAGAAGTAGGGCACACCGGCCTGACCGAGTTGCACGTCGTGGACAACATGCATATGCGCAAAACCATGATGTTCGAGCGCGCAGATGCTTTTGTAGCCCTGCCCGGCGGCATTGGTACTTTTGAAGAATTGTTTGAAATCTGGACCTGGTACCAACTAGGCATGCACAGTAAGCCCTTTGGCTTGCTCAATGTGGCGGGCTACTACGATCCGCTGATCGCGATGCTCGACAGCATGGTGGCGCAAGGCTTTCTCAACCCGGCGGTGCGTGCGCTATTGCAGGTGGGAACGGATGCGGGGGAGTTGTTGCAGCGGCTTCATCAGTTGCCCGCTGGGGACAAGTGAAGACGCCAAAGCCAGTCGGAAGTGATTCCAGTTGCCGGTGCTGATCGTCAATGTTGACGTGACGCGGCGCCAGCGGACGCAAATTGAAAGCTTTTCGTGAGGTCACGCATCCAGGTTCAGCGCTGTAACCATAAATCCAGCGGCATGCCGCCTGTGCCAATCACCAGCGGCTGCGCTTGCTCATACTGCTTCACAAACGCACCAAGGCCTGACACATAACCGAGGTTGTGTCCGCTTTTCACTTCTAGCGCTTGCAGGGTGGAGCCCTTGCGCAGCACGTAGTCCACTTCTTTTTGGCCGTTGTTCCAGTAGTGGATGACAGGGTGGCGGCTGCTGTGGGTCAGGTTCCGGGCCAACAGTTCGCTGCCTACGGCGCTTTCGGCCAAACGGCCCCATACATCGGGGCGCGCTAATGCTGCTTGCAAGCCCACGCCTTGCGCTACCCAGTGGCAGCCCATCAAGGCGTTGTTGAACACTTGCAGCTTGGGGCTGGATGCGCGTTGACGCACCACCTGGCCCATATATTTGGGCAGGCCGCAGGCCATACCCGCGCCTTCCAATAGGTCCAGGTAGTGGGCCAGCGTGGTCGTGTTACCTGCGTCGTCAAGCTGGCCCAGCATTTTTTGGTAGCTGAGAATTTGGCCGCTGTACACGCAGGCCAGGTCAAACACGCGGCGCAGCAGCGCGGGTTTTTGTACCGGCGCCATCAGCAGCACATCTTTGCTGATGGTGGTTTCGATCAGCGCGTCGCTGACATAGGCGGCCCAACGGCTTTCGTCATGCACCAAGGGGGCAGCGCCGGGATAGCCTCCATAAAAGATGAATTGCTCCAAGCTAAAGCCAAAGGCGTCGCGCATTTCGGCGTATCGCCAGTGGCCCAGGCGGGTAATTTCAAAGCGCCCGGCCATACTCTCGCTCAGGCCACGGGCAATCAACAGCGGGGCCGAGCCGAGGATGACCACGCGCACATCGCGCCCGGCGGCGGTGTCTTCGTCCCACAAGCGTTTGACTTCTTCGGTCCATTGGGACACTTTTTGAATTTCATCCAGCACCAGCACGCAGCTGCCCGCTTGCGCGGCGAGGGCACGGGCCACCTGCCATTGTGTGCCCAGCCAAATTTGGCCCTGTAGGCCGGGGCCGTCGGCGCTGGCGCTGTGCCGGGCTAAAGGGGCAGTTGGGGGGCCGGTGGCGGTCCGGGTCTGCGCATCGCGCTGCAAGTGCTCTAGCGCCTGGCGGACTAGCGTGGTTTTGCCCACTTGGCGCGGGCCGGCCACCACTTGTAAAAATCGCCGAGGCTCTTTGATCCGTTCCACCAGAGGGGCAAGTGCTTCGCGTTCGACGGGCATTTTCTTTTGCTCAGTCCATTGAGTAATTTATCTCATTGTATTGAGTAAATTGAATAGAAGCAACGAAAAGAGTGCGAAATCCATGCCTTAGCTCGCCGGGCGCGGCCTTGCCGCCCGGCATTGCGGGATGCTGCGGGGACGCCTCAGCCCTAAGCCAAGCGCTCCAACTGGCCCCGCATCTTGCCCAAGGTGCTTTCAAAATCCGCCATGCGTTGACGTTCTTGAGTGATTACCGCCGGCGGTGCTTTCGCCACAAAGGCTTCATTGGACAGCTTGCCCTGGGCTTTGGTGATTTCGCCTTCGAGGCGCGCGATTTCTTTGGACAAGCGCGCTTTTTCTGCAGCCACATCCACCTCGATAAACAAGCACATGCGGATGTCGCCCACCACCGCCACGGGCGCGGTTTGCGCTGCGGCTTGCCAAGCGGCTTCGTCGTCAAACACTTTCACATCACTCAGCTTGGCAAGCGCTTGTAAAGCTTTGGCATTGGCGCGCATAAAGTCGGCATTGCCCAGCGCGAATAGGGGCATTTTGGTGGCCGGGGACACACTCATCTCGCCGCGCAAATTGCGGCAGGCGTCGATCAGGGCTTTGAGCTGGTTGACGTTGGCAATGGCTTGCGGGTCGACCTTGTTGAGTTGGGCCTCGGGGTAGCGCGCAATGCTGACGGAAGCCCCGGCCAGACCAGCCACGGGGGCGACTTTTTGCCAGAGTTCTTCGGTGATAAACGGAATGACCGGATGGGCCAGGCGCAAGATGGCTTCCAGGGTGCGGATGAGTGTGCGGCGGGTGGCGCGCTGCTGGGCAGCGTCGCCGTTTTGGATTTGCACTTTGGCAATTTCCAGGTACCAATCGCAGTACTCGTTCCAGACAAACTCATAGATCGCGGTGGCTACATTGTCCAGACGGTATTCGGCAAAGCCTTTGGCTACTTGGTCCTCGGTTTGTTGCAATACCGAGCTGATCCAGCGGTCGGCCTGGCTGAACTTGAGGTATTGGTAGAAAGGGCCGGCGGGAATGGCTTGTCCATCCGCGCCCATGCGCGGGGGCGTGCATTGCTCTTTGGTGTGCTCCTGCAAGCCGCAGTCCTGTCCTTCGCAGTTCATCAGCACAAAGCGGGTGGCGTTCCACAGCTTGTTACAAAAATTGCGATAGCCTTCGCAGCGCTTACTGTCAAAGTTGATGTTGCGACCCAGGCTGGCCAGCGCGGCAAAGGTAAAGCGCAAGGCGTCTGCGCCATAGGCCGGAATGCCGTCGGGGAATTCCTTTTCCGTGTTTTTACGCACTTGCGGCGCAGTCTCGGGTTTGCGCAAACCCTGGCTACGCTTGTCCAGCAAAGGTGCTAAACCAATGCCGTCGATCAGGTCCACCGGGTCTAGCACATTGCCTTCGGACTTGCTCATTTTTTTGCCCTGGGCGTCACGCACCAGGCCATGGATGTACACGTCTTTGAAGGGAACACGGCCGGTGAAGTGCGTGGTCATCATGATCATGCGGGCGACCCAGAAGAAGATGATGTCGTAGCCGGTGACTAGGACGCTGCTGGGGAGGTAAAGGTCGTAATCGGATGTTTGGCTTTCGCCGCTGGCGAGGGCGCCGGAACCGGTCTTGCTCCTACTCGCTTCGCTCGAAATGTCGCTGCGCCCGGCCCCGGCGCCCTCGCCAGCTTGCATGGAGCTGTAAGAGCCGCCCTTGCCATTCTCCGGCGCGCTATCCGGCCACCCCATGGTGCTGAAGGGGACGAGGGCGCTGGAGTACCAGGTGTCGAGTACGTCTTCGTCGCGCCGCAGCGGCCCTTGGTAACCGGCAGCGCGGGCTTTGGCTTGTGCAGCCTCTTCGCTGGCGGCCACAATGAAATCAGCGCCATCGACCAAGCTGCCATCGGTGTACCAGGCAGGTATCTGGTGGCCCCACCACAATTGGCGGCTGATACACCAGTCCTGGATATTGTTCATCCATTGGTTATAAGTATTGACCCAGTTCTCCGGCACAAATTTCACTTCGCCCGACCGCACTGCATCAATGGCTTTTTGCGCGATGCTTTTTCCCGTGGGGTCTTTGTCGCTGACCTTGTTCATAGCCACAAACCACTGGTCGGTCAGCATGGGCTCGACCACCTGGCCGGTACGCGCGCAGATGGGGAGCATCATCTTGTGGGGCTTGATTTCCAGCATCAAACCCTGGGCTTCTAGGTCGCGGTTAACCGCTTTGCGCGCATCAAAGCGGTCCAGGCCTTGGTAGGCCAGCGGGCCGTTTTCGTTAACTTTGGCGTCCAAGGTAAAAATGGTGATGAGCGGCAGATCGTGCCTTTGCGCGCAGGCGTAATCATTGAAGTCATGCGCGCCGGTGATCTTCACGCAGCCCGAGCCAAAGGCGCGGTCCACAAAGTCGTCGGCGATGATGGGAATTTGTCGGTCGCACAAGGGCAGGTCCACCAGCTTGCCTACCAAGTGCAAGTAGCGCTCATCTTCAGGATGCACTGCCAGCGCGCCATCGGCCATCATGGTTTCTGGACGGGTGGTGGCAATCGTCATGCCTTTTTGCAGCACGCCGTCTATCAGCTGCGGCCCGTCGCTAAAGGGGTAGCAGATGTAGTGCATCTTGCCTTCGGACTCGGTGGCTTCTACTTCCAGGTCAGAGACCGCGCTCATGAGCACTGGGTCCCAGTTCACCAAACGCTTACCTCGGTAAATAAGACCTTGTTCATACAGGCGCACAAAGGTTTCAGTGACCACGCCCGAGAGCTTGGCGTCCATGGTGAAGTATTCGCGGCTCCAGTCCACGCTGTCGCCCATGCGGCGCATCTGACGAGTAATAGTGTTGCCCGATTCTTCTTTCCATTCCCAGACCTTGGCAATAAAGTTCTTGCGTGCCTCGGGTGGCGTAGCGCCCATGGCATGGCGGCTGATGCCTTTGTCTTGTAGTTGGCGCTCCACCACGATTTGGGTGGCGATACCTGCATGGTCGGTGCCTGGCACCCAGGCGGTGTTGTGGCCGCGCATGCGGTGGTAGCGCGTCAGGCTGTCCATGATGGTTTGGTTAAACGCGTGGCCCATGTGCAGCGTGCCGGTCACATTGGGCGGGGGCAGCTGAATCGCAAAAGACGGCTGGCTGGCGTCTGCTTGGCCGCTGCCTCGCACGCCCGCCAGACCGTAACCGCGTTTTTCCCACTCGGGCCCCCATTGCGCCTCCAAGGCGGCGGGTTCAAAAGACTTGGACAGGGATTGCAATCCGGGCTGGTCAGGAGGTGTTGTGGACATGGGGCTTTGGTGTGGGTGGCGGCAGCCGCAGTGCGGTGGCGCAGGGGAAGGATCGGTAATTTTACAGAGCGGACCGTCAAGGCCCTGTGGGTTTGGGTGCGGCACGGCGCGTGGCAGCAGGAAGTTACCATCGCTGCCATGGAAAATCCGCCACCGCCTTCCCCCAGCTTTCGCAAACTGCCTGCGCGCTATGCCGCAATAGTCCTACCCTTGCTTCTTTCCTGCATCATGACTTTTTTGATTTCAGGAATCAGCACCTTGCGCGGCGTGGGCTTTGCGCCGGGTGTGCTGCAACTGTGGCTGGGCTCCTGGGGCTTGTCCTGGTTGATCGCCTTTCCGACTTTGTTAGTCGTAATGCCGGTTGTACGCCGCCTTACGTCGGCCGTGGTTGAAACGCCCCCGTAAGCAAGCAGCGGCGCCGCGCTTCAGGCGACAATCAGGCTTTGCCTTGCACACCCTTCGAACACCATGCTTTTTGTTCTCTCGCCCGCCAAGTCCTTGGATTACGAAACGCCGCTCAAGGTGCAGACGCATTCGGCGCCCTTGTTTGTGAAACAGTCGCAATCCCTGATCAAAGTATTACGCGCTTACTCCCCACCCCAAATTTCCGAGTTAATGGATTTGAGCGACGCGCTGTCTGGATTGAACGTGGCGCGCTACCAAGCCTGGTCGCCGCGCGCGACCGAAAAAAATGCCCGCCAGGCATTGCTGGCCTTTAACGGCGATGTCTATGACGGTCTCAACGCCCGCGCCCTGGATGAGCAGGCGCTGGCCTGGGCGCAAGCGCATATATGCGTGCTCAGCGGGTTGTATGGTGTGCTGCGGCCTTTGGACTTGATGCAGCCCTACCGATTAGAAATGGGCACGCGCCTACCCACCGAGCAGGGAAGCGATCTGTACCAGTTTTGGGGCAGCCGCATCACCGATTACTTGAACGAACGCCTGCAAGACGATGCCGAGCCGGTGCTGGTGAATCTGGCTTCGCAAGAGTATTTCAAGGCCGTCAAGCCCAAGTTGCTTAAAGCGCGGGTGATCGAATGTGTGTTCGAAGACTATAAAAACGGGGTGTACAAAATTATCAGTTTCAATGCCAAGCGGGCGCGTGGCGCCATGATGCGTTTTGCCATTGAACAACGCATGGATAAGCCAGAGCAATTGCGGCAGTTCAAAGAGGACGGCTACAGCCTGGCAGCTAAAGTGTCCATTCCCGAGCGTCTGGTCTTTCGCCGCAAGCTGGCAGCTGCCTGAATCGCTATGAGCGCCACTCCCTCCATCCCAGCCAAACCCGAGCAATCTCCGCTAGGCAAAGCCTCGAGCTATGTGGACCAGTACGACGCCAGCCTGTTGTTCCCGCTGCCGCGTGCGGATAAGCGAAAGGAATTAGGCATCGTCGGTGACCCGCCGTTTTTTGGCGCGGATATCTGGACGGCATTTGAGCTGAGCTGGCTTAATCCACGCGGCAAGCCGCAGCTGGCGCTAGCGCATTTCACTGTACCTTGCGAGAGCCCCAATATTGTCGAGAGCAAGTCCTTCAAGCTCTACCTCAATAGCTTTAACAATACGGTGTTTGCCGACAACGAGGCGGTGTTGGCCTGTATGCGCAAGGATGTATCCGAGGCCTTGTGGCGCGGTGCGGGCGCGCAGGGCAGTGTAGGCCTGCGCCTGATCGCGCCCGAATTGTTTGACCGCGAGCCGATTTATGAGTTGGACGGCCTGAGCCTTGACCGCCTGGACATTGAATGCAGCCGCTACACACCGGCGCCGGACCTGTTACGCGTAATGCAAGGCGAAGCGCCGGTCAGCGAAGTGTTGGTGAGCAATCTGCTCAAAAGCAATTGCTTAGTCACCGGTCAACCCGATTGGGGCAGTGTGCAAATCAGCTACACCGGTGATGCTATTGACCAAGAAGGTCTGCTCCAGTACTTGGTTAGCTTTCGCAACCACAATGAGTTTCACGAGCAGTGCGTGGAGCGCATCTTCATAGACATTTGGACACGCTGCAAGCCGATCAAGCTATCGGTCTATGCGCGCTACACCCGACGCGGTGGCCTGGACATCAACCCTTTGCGCACCAGCCATCCGCAAAAACCACCGGCCAATACGCGCACGGCGCGGCAGTAAGCGCGCTCAGGCCAAATCGCTGAAGGACTTGAGTTCCGCCAGGTCTGGGAAATTACCAGTGCGTTTGCCCTGAAACGCCGTTACCGCTTCGCCCACATGGCGGTTGCTCCAGATGGCTGCTTGCAGCCAGCCCATTTGTTTGAGCGATTCATCGACGGTGTGGTCGCGCGCATAGTGCACTGCTTGTTTGGTGCCCCAGATGGCGACGGGCGGTTTGGATGCAATCTCGCCTGCGCATTGCAAGGCCGCTTCCACCGCTTGTTCGTGGGTGTCAAACACCGCGTTGAGCAAGCCGTAGCCCAGCGCCTTGTCTGCGCCCATGCGCCTTCCGGTGTAGGCCAGTTCTTTGACCACTGCCAGCGGCACCAGTTTGGGCAGGCGCTGCAAGGTGCCAACGTCGGCCACCATGCCGATATTGATTTCTTGAATGCAGAAAAACGTATCTTTGCTGCCATAGCGGATGCAGCACGCGGTCACCATGTCCACCGCGCCGCCAATGACACCGCCCTGCAAAGCGGCAATCACGGGAATGCGCAGCGTCTCCAGCTTGGTAAAGGTGGCCTGCATGGCGCTCAAACTATCAAAAATCGCGGCCCGGCCTTCGGGCGATTGGTCGTCCATCTGGACAGCGCCTGCAAAGGCGTCCAGTGCCATACCGGCGCTGAAATGTTTGCCGGTGCTGCTGATGACCAGCGCACGGGCAGCGCTGTTTTTGTGCAGATCGGTCAGCACGGTGTCTAACTCACCCCAAAAGCGCGGCCCCATAGTGTTGAGGGCCTCGGCGCGTTTGAGCACCAAATGGGCGATGTGGTTTTCAATCGTCAGGGAAAAGCAATGCATTGCGCTCATGGGAGGTCTCCGGTCCGGTGGGTAATAGCTTAGCGTCCTCGGCGCTCAGCAGCGAGCCGACCCTGACACCGAGGAGACGCAAGCGCTTTTGCAGCGGCGCGCGCTTGAGGCTTAGGCCCGCAGCGCGGCGGATTTCGATGGGATCGGCGGTGTATTGCGGCAGGCTGAGGTCGCGCGTGGCAATTTGAAAATCTGCATAGCGCAGCTTGATGCCGATGGTTCTACCCACATAGCCCTTGCGTTGTAAATCTGCAGCGACTTGTTCGCATAAACGTGTGAACACTGCGCCCAGCTCGGCGCGGTCGCGCACCACATCCAGATCGCGGTCGAATGTGGTTTCGCGACTCATGCTGACCGGCTCGCTCTCGGTGACGACCGGGCGGCTGTCGCGGCCCCAGGCAGCGTCATGTAACCACGCGCCGGTTTTATTGCCAAAGGTTTGCACCAGCCATGCCGGCTCCCGCTGCGCCAACTGCCCAATAGTTTCAATGCCATGGCTTTTGAGCTTGGCATCTGCTTTAGGGCCAATGCCATTGATTTTGCGGCAGGCCAGCGGCCAGACCATGGTCTGCAAGTCTTCTTCCATGACGATGGAAATGCCATTGGGCTTGTTGAACTCACTGGCCATCTTGGCGAGCAGCTTGTTGGGTGCGACGCCCACCGAGCAAGTCAGGCCGGTATCCTCAAAAATTGCCTTCTGAATCAGCCGTGCCAGCACTCGTCCGCCTTCGCGCTGGCCACCGGGTACCCCCGTAAAGTCGATATAGACCTCATCGACACCCCGGTTTTCCATCAGCGGGGCAATGTCTGTGATGATGGATTTGAAGCGCTGCGAATAATGCCGATATTGCGTAAAGTCCACCGGCAGCAAGACGGCCTGCGGGCAGAGCTTGGCGGCTTTCATCAATCCCATGGCCGAGCCTACGCCAAACTGGCGTGCGGCATAGGTTGCGGTGGTGATGACGCCGCGCCCGGTGTAATCACGCAGCAGCGGAAATTCGGACACCGGGATGTCATGCAAAGCGCGGCGGGTAGCGCCCAGCATCAAGTCCTCGTCCATTTTGCGCCGTCCCCCGCCTATGACCACCGGTAGGCCTTTGAGCTGCGGGTAGCGCAACAACTCCACCGACGCATAAAAAGCGTCCATGTCCAGGTGGGCGATACGGCGAAGCGTCACAGCGGCAGCGGCGAGCGTCTCGGTCGGGCCTTAGGAATGCGCGGTGGGGAAAGTACCTGGCAACAAAATCGATTTGTCGACGTTTTGCAAATCGGTGTGTCCGCAAAAGGCCATGGTGATGTCCAGCTCTTTGTGCAGGATTTGCAGCGCTTTGGTTACGCCGGCCTCGCCCATGGCGCCCAGGCCATAGACCATGGCGCGGCCAATCAGCGTGCCGCGTGCGCCCAGAGCCCAGGCCTTCAGTACGTCCTGCCCGCTACGGATGCCGCCGTCCATCCAGACTTCGATCTGGTGGCCGACCGCTTGGACGATGGCCGGCAGGGCTTCGATGCTGGACTGTGCGCCGTCCAGCTGACGGCCTCCGTGGTTGCTAACCACGATGGCATCGGCACCGCTAAGAACCGCCAGTTTGGCGTCTTCTACGTCTTGGATGCCTTTGAGAATAAGCTTGCCGCCCCATTGTTCTTTGACCCAGGCCACATCAGCCCAGGACAGGCGCGGGTCAAATTGCTCGTTAGTCCATGCCGCCAGCGACTTCATATCGCTGACCGCTTTGACATGGCCGACCAGATTGCCAAAGCTGTGGCGGCGTGTGCCGGCCATGCCCAGGCACCAGCGCGGCTTGGTCAGTAGGTTGAGCACGGTGGACAGCGTGGGCTTGGGCGGCGCCGTCAGGCCGTTTTTCAGGTCTTTGTGGCGCTGGCCTATCACTTGCAAATCCAAGGTCAGCACCAGCGCGTCGCAACCGGCTTTGCGGGTTCGTTCGATCATGTTCACCATCGCCTGGCGGTCACGCATCATGTAGAGCTGAAACCAGAAAGGGCGGGTGGTGTGGGCCGCCACGTCTTCGATCGAGCAAATACTCATGGTTGAAAGCATAAAAGGGATGCCGAATTTTTCGGCAGCACGCGCGGCTTTGATTTCGCCGTCGGCGCTTTGCATGCCGGTTAGGCCGACGGGGGCAATCGCTACCGGCATCTTCACGTCCACACCCACCATGCGGGTGGCGGTGCTGCGGTTTTCCATGTTGACGGCCACCCGCTGGCGCAGTTTTATTTTTTGAAAGTCCTCGCTATTGGCGCGGTAGGTGCCCTCGGTCCAGCTACCGGAGTCGGCATAGTCATAAAACATGCGCGGCACCCGCTTTTGGGCTAGAACGCGCAGGTCTTCGATGTTGGTAATTACAGGCATGGTGTGGTCGCAATGAAACAGTACAGAGCCGCGATAGTAAGGCCGCGCGCCAACTTGCACTGTGAAAGCTGCCTTGGCACGGATGAAATTATCTGTCTGGCGAGCGGTGCTCGCCCAGTGGCCGCAAATTTTGCAAGGCCCCGCCAGTAGCCAAGCGCGCAGGCTTAGCCCTGACTAGTGCAGGTCTTGGCTTGCCAAAATCGCCCTGCATGGCGATGGTGACGAATTCGCTTCGGTTCATGCTGCGCTGCCTTCCAGATCAGACAATGCCTCATCCGTGAAACCGAGCAGGTCTGGGTCAGTCATATCAGCCTAAGAGACTAAATGGGGTTGACGCTTGCACTCCGCCGCAAAGTCTGGCCGCCTTGTATCTGGCACCCAGATTGGTACTGGGCCAAGCCCCGCCCTACGTAGCGCAGAACGCCGCTTTTGAACCCTTACCGCACTAGGGGTAGCCATGAAAAAACTCCGACGAGTCTGTTGCATGTAGCAATTTAGCATAAGGGCTATGTTTCTAGAAATCCGATCACCTTGTCGAAGTGATAACGCACAAGCCACCGCATAGCGTTTGCGTTGGAAGTCTGTTGGAAAGCCACTAAAGGTCTTAATCCCCTGATTTTCGGGGCTTGGTTTTAGCTAAGGGATTAGCACAGGCA
>Ga0187844_10000865_pt1 | contig 23549 bp, 18 predicted proteins | sample SpaLakP09_SKY_50_FD_134517 | JGI IMG/M metagenome (GOLD analysis project Ga0187844, IMG submission 134517) | Oligotrophic lake water microbial communities from Sparkling Lake, Wisconsin, USA - SP09_SKY_50 | ecosystem: Environmental > Aquatic > Freshwater > Lake | place: USA: Sparkling Lake...
CCCTTATTCCTTGAAGATGCGGGGTTGTTGCCTTCACTCGTTCGCCGCAGTCACATAGCGCACTATGCTCCTGCGGTCTCACTCACTCGGCGCCTACCCGAATCTTCAATGATTTTGGGTATAGTTCAGCTCTAGTGCCGGGTGCTCTGGTCACAGCTAATGTCGCGACGACGATGTGATTGACCTTTTGTTTTTTGAGTAAACGACAAAGTGCATTGACTGTTGCGCCAGTTGTGACCACATCGTCAACTAGTAAGATACGGGGTGGAATAGCCATGTGTGTTCCGAGCCGGAATTGTTTACGCAAATTGGCGCGTCGTTGCTGGCGATTCAATCCCACTTGGTGCGGGTGTGCGGCATTGACGGTAAATATATGGAGGAGTGGTATTTGCAGTTGTGCGGCCGCCACTGCTGCCAGCTGTTCGGCTTGATTAAAGCCACGTTGCCGGCAGCGACGATCATGCATCGGCACATAACACACGGCATCAACCTGCAGCTGTGTTCGCCACTGTTGGCATGCTTGCTCAAATTGCCTTAACAGCGCTGCGCCACAAGCCAAGTCTTGTTGGAACTTCCATTGACTAATCCAATGCTGCCAAGGTTGTTGATACCAACTCAAGCAAATCAATTGGTTAAAACGATGTTGTTGCAATCCGCGTGAAATGGCAGGTAGTGCGAGCGCATTATGATTAACGATATCAAGTGATAACCGCGGCAGATTGTCGCAGCAGAAAGTGCAAAGCTGAGCATCAGCTTGTTGCACCGGTAAGCTACACCAAAGACAAGCATTTGGCAGCCAGAGATGGATTTGACGGTGGCACCAAGCGATAATAGGGTTCGTCATTTTTTCAATCGGTTAAATTAACAATTAATTTACTATGGCTGAAATTTCAAAAAGTACCAAACCGACCTTGGTGTTGTTGCATGGTTGGGGCTTAAATCGAGCCGTGTGGCAGAGTATTTTACCGATGCTGCCGAGTGATCAACCGGTGTTATGTCTGGATTTACCGGGCTTTGGCGACAATCAACATGCGCCGAGTCCTTATGAACTGGCTGCAATTGCCGCCCAAGTATTGCCGAATATTCCAGAGCAAGCATTGTTAGTGGGTTGGTCTTTAGGCGGATTGGTCGCACAACAAATTGCCAAAATGGCCCCACAAAAAGTGAAAGCGCTGGCGTTAGTGGCGAGTTCGCCTTGTTTTGTGGCGAAGGAAGGCTGGCCAGGCATAATGCCTGCGGTGCTAACCCAGTTTGCCAATGCTTTGCAGCATGATGTGGCAAAGACTATTGAGCGGTTTTTAGCCATTCAGGCAATGGGCAGCGAGCATGCACGACAAGACATCAAACGGTTAAAAGATGCAGTGATGAGCTTGCCGCTGCCGCAAAGGGCTGCCTTAGCTGGAGGTCTGACAATTTTGGCCACTGAAGACCTGCGTGCAGATTTAGCAACGCTTCACTGCCCAGTGAGCGCCTGTTTCGGGCGTTTAGATGCATTAGTACCCGTGACTGTGGTGACGGCGCTTACTGAACTCGCGCCAAAGGTTGATATTACGGTGTTCGCCCAAGCATCCCATGCTCCATTTGTTTCGCACCCAACCGAATTTATACAATGGCTCAGCGCTTGGCTGCGGCGGTTTGCCGATTAAAGCCCAATTTGCGTGACAGCTGTAAAGTAGAGTGGCCAAAGTGATGCTTAAAAAACGGCAGGCGTGGCAAAAATTTGCCGCTTTTGCCGCGCTTTCCTTGAGTATTGTGGCGGATGTGGTTACTATTTAGGCAACCTCATTCTACTTTGGATTACAGCATGGAAATTCAATCAGCTTTTTCTGCCGGCCTGCAAGGCTTGCAACGAGCGTCCAGCGGTATCACCGAAGCAACTGTGAACATCAATCGCGATGCATTGAACCAGCAACGCGTGCGAAATGCACAAGATTCAGCGGCAGATTCAGCGGCCAATAGTAATCGAAATGAGCTAGCAAATAAGGCGCAAACCCCGAACGTCGCGTCAACTCCGAATGTCACCGATAGCCTTGTGCAATTAAAAACAGAAGCGGTGAGTGCCACAGCCAATGCTCGTTCAGTGCGAACGGCCGACGAAGTGCTCGGTACATTAATTGACGTAAGCGTCTAAGTTTTTCACGATGACAATTACCTCAGTTTATCCTAACGTGACGCCTTATGTCGGTAACCCTGCCGTCGAGATGGTTCGTCGCGAAAATAAACTTCGAGAGATTATTGAACCTGTTGCGCAGATGGAGCGCAATGCCAGTGAAAAAGGTGTCATTTCTGAAGACAAAAGCCGCAATAACAGCAATTTAGCGAATGTTACCTATAGCGATGAATTTAAAAATCGCAACACTGAATTAAAACAGGCGGTCGAAGGGCGTTCGCAGGATCAGCAGCAAAATAGCGGAGAAGAAAATAACCAAGGCGACCAGCAAAAACAGCAACAGCAGCAACAAGCCGATCAAAAGCAATTAGCAGAACTGAAGGCTCGTGATGCCGAAGTTAAGGCCCATGAAGCTGCGCATGCTTCGGTTGGAGGTCAGTTTGCTGGTAGCCCAAGTTATACGTTTGAGCGTGGTCCAGACGGTCAACAGTATGCGGTTGGTGGTGAAGTACCAATTACCTTGTCGGAAGTCCCTGGTGATCCGCAAGCAACCATTGCCAACATGCAGCAAGTTAAAGCCGCAGCATTGGCGCCCGCCGAACCTTCCGGCGCCGATAGAGCGATCGCTGCAGAGGCAAGCCGCCGCATTAGTGCAGCGCAAGCTGAGTTGCTCAAAGAAAATTCAGTTTTTGCTTCAGGACCAGCGCCGGAAAATGCCGAAGTCACTGATGAGAACGCTAAGGATGCTGCAGCCGATACCCAAAACGCCCGCGATCGATTTGCCGGACGTGATAAGCGAGCATTGCAAGGTGAAGATTTGATGCAACTGCGAAGTGATGTAATTCAAAGTTTTTATGCTCGTGCCACTGTCCCTGCAGGTCGTTCTTTATTAAACATGGCTTAGGCCATACTGCGGCGTCTCTTGCAGCTTGCTCCATACTGATTGGAGTTCTACCACCAGTCCTTAACATCCCTTGCCTAACTGATGCTTTTCATATACCCAAAATCATTGAAGATTGGGGTAGGCGTTGAGCGTGTAAGACCGCAGGAGCATAGTTAGCTATGTCACTGCGGCGAAAGAGCGAAAACAACAACTCCGCATCTTCAAGTAGTTTGGGTATATACCCAATCCCGCAAATTTCTAAATCAACAGTAAATTACAGTTGCAACCATTCGCTTACTCAGCAAGATGCTTTATCATAGCGACCGTTTTCTAACCAATGGCCGATGGGAAACCAGCGGGTTCGGTATCGTGCAATAGGTGCCAGTTAAGTTTATGTCTAGTCAAGGAACATCTGTGTTATTAGCTTTGGTTGTCCGCATGGGCTCGCTGATTAGCAGCATTGCTGCGCGTTGGTCTATCTTGTGTATGTTAAGTCTATCTGCTGCAATCGCTCAGGCTGAAGTCGTGGCGAAGCCCTTAACGCTAAACACCGATAAAGCCGCAGTGTGCCAACCTTTTCTGAGTCTACTGCAACAGCGTTACAGCACTGAACCTGCGTGGTGGGTTGATAATGAATTGCAGGCCAATTTCGCGGGTGAGACTGTATTGGCTGCGCAACCAAGCCAAGCATCGCCATTGTTGCACTTTCAAGGACCGATGAATTCATCACAGTGGCAGTGGTTAACTTGGCAGCCATTAACTTCAATTAGCCAACAATTCGGCTGGGATGGGGTGGCCAGTTCAGTGATCGCAAGTGCGGTGACGACGGATCCTCGCTGGCAAAATCGGTTATTACTGTTCATCAATAGTCAGCAATACGCTTTGTTTTATCTGCCTGAAGGTGAGGTAATGCCAAAGGCCGCGAATGCGGCTGAACTTGCAATCGCATTGAAGCCCTATCAACTACCCATCAATGCGAACGCTATCGCCAACATGTTTGTCCATGGCGATGCAATTTATCAATTAGTAAAGCCTTGGGGCGTGCAGCAAGTTTGGCCAGAGGTCCAGCCTGTCTGTGAGTTGGCCCAAGAGACAGTGCCTGAGCTAATGGCCGTAACCACATGGCGAGAAACTCTGCGACAATCGTTTGTGGGCGCGGTGTCTGATTCATTAGCAATTGAACAAGCCAATAGCCAATTGACCGATTGGTTGGTGCGACCTTGGCAATTACCTGCGCTTGCAACTGCATGTGAAGCAGGCAATCAGCATTGTGTGAGCCGTGCGCATCGGACCGATTGGTTGGCTTTTTATGCCAGTCAAGATGCATGGTCTGCGCGTGAAACCAGTGCTATTGATGAACTTTGGCAACTCGCGGAGCTGCAGCTGAAAGGTTATTTTCTGCAAAGGTTCACAGTGAACGAAACCGAAGCGAAAGCACTTGCTGAACGGACCTTGGCAGCATATTTTTCGGCGTTAACTGTCGATTTGGCAATCCCAGAGCCATTACAACAGCTGCGCTTTCATGCCGAATTACCTCATTATCCACTGGATTTATGGCCTTCATTTAATGCCGATCAACAGATGCAGTTGGTTCAGCAAAAAAATGCATTTGGCAAAACGTCGTTGATGATTGCCGCACATTTTAATGATTTTGATAGCGTGAAGAGTTTGCTGGCCGCCGGTGTGGCGATTGCGGCAAAAACATCTGCCAATGACAACTTTACACTACAGTTTAGCCAGCGTGACGCACTCAGTTATGCCGCAGAAAATGCACATCCCGCGCTTATCTCATTGCTGTTTAGCGCTGGTGCCAATGCAGCAATTCGTGACAGCCAAAATCAACCGCTCAGTACCTATTTGCAGAAGAATCCATCATTGCAATGGCGACAACTGGCGGATAAATCGGTGGTGGATATCATGCAACAGGGACGAGTGCCAAAACCAGCGAGCGATTGCCCTTCCACTCGGCAGAAAATAGCTTTACTACTCTGCACATCGCAAGGCTTAAGAATTTATGCTGATGAATTGCAAATTCGGCTGAAAAAGTTAGCCCCATCGCCGCTCGCCTCGTTGCTCAGCCAAGATCATATCCGTTGGCAAAAGCAATTGAGCAATCAATGCCAACAACCGAAAACGCCAGCGTTAATGGCCTGCGTGAAAGGCCAATACCGTGCTCGCATTCGCATGCTGGATAAATTACTGCAAACCCCTGTGGGCGTGGCTAAAAGCTCTTGAGGCTGTGTTAGGTTTGGTAGCTTTGGATTTCCAAGACTACCAAACCCTGCATTGCCTCAAGCCCTTGAATCTCCCGCTGAAACGGCATCTTCAAGTGGCTTGGGTATGTCCGAGGCCATGTTACTGAGCTTGGGCTTATCGAGTTACTTCTTCATTTTTGCCAGTGCCGCAGCAAAGGCGTTGCCCATAGCCGCATTACTATTGTCCACGGGTTTCGCAGCTTTTGGCGCCGAATGTTGGGTTGGTCTATTGGATTTCGGTGCGTCTTTACTGATGCCTTTAGGCTGTGGTTGTTCGTCCATGCGCATGGTTAATGCAATGCGTTTGCGGTCAATTTCCACTTCCAGCACTTTCACTTTGACGATATCGCCCGCTTTGACCACTTGATGTGGGTCCGACACAAATTTGTCGGTTAACGAGGATATATGAACTAACCCATCTTGATGCACGCCAATATCGACGAAGGCGCCGAAATTGGTGACGTTGGTGACGACACCTTCAAGCAGCATGCCTGGCGACAAATCTTTCATGGTCTCGACGCCATCTTTGAAGGTGGCAGTTTTGAATTCAGGACGCGGGTCACGGCCGGGTTTGTCCAACTCTTTTAAGACATCGGTGATGGTAGGAATACCAAAATGTTCGTCGACTAAATCAGCTGGATTTAAAGCCCGTAAAAATTGGCTATCGCCCATCAGTTGCTCAACGGGTTTTTGATACTTGCCGAGAATTTTCTCTACCAATGGGTAAGCTTCTGGATGCACAGCAGAGGCGTCGAGTGGGTTTGAACCTTGGTTAATGCGCAAGAAACCGGCGGCTTGTTCATAGGCTTTCGGGCCAAGACGTGGCACTTTTAAGAGGTCACGGCGCTGCATAAAGCGGCCGTTACTGTCGCGGTAGCTAACAATGTTTTGCGCTAATGTTTTATTTAATCCAGCTACCCGTGCCAGCAGAGGTACCGAAGCTGTATTTAAATCAACACCAACCGCGTTTACACAGTCTTCCACCACTGCATCAAGTGATTTGGTTAACAAGCTTTGGTTGACGTCGTGTTGGTATTGACCCACGCCAATGGCTTTGGGCTCAATTTTCACTAACTCTGCAAGCGGATCTTGCAATCGACGACCGATAGAGACTGCACCGCGCAGTGAAACATCTAAATCTGGAAATTCCAGCGCCGCCAGTTCTGAAGCGGAATATATTGAAGCGCCTGCTTCTGACACCATAATTTTGGTTAATCGCTGTTCTGGAATTAGTTTAATCACATCGGCGGCGAGTTTGTCGGTTTCCCGTGATGCGGTGCCGTTGCCAATAGCAATAAGCTCGACTTTAAATTGCTTACAATAGGCGGCGAGAGTTTTTACCGATTTCTCCCACAGATTTTGCGGTGCATGCGGGAATATCGTGGTGTTAGCCACTAATTTACCAGTTTGGTCCATCACCACCACTTTAACCCCAGTCCGTAAACCTGGATCTAAGCCCAATGTGGCGCGCATGCCGGCAGGGGCGGCCATTAACAAGTCTTTAAGATTTCTTGCGAAAACGGCAATTGCTTCAATTTCAGCGTTCTCGCGCAGCTCACCGAGTAAATCATTTTCTAGCTGTAAATGTAGTTTTACTTTCCATGTCCATTGCACGACAGTCCGCATAAATGCGTCACCCGCACGGTTTTGCATCCGCAGGTCAAAGTGGTTGGCAATCATTTGTTCGCAGTTGCCATGGGCTTGGCTATCATCCGCATCTGGCTGTAATTGCAGATTCAACATGCCTTCGTTACGGCCACGGAACATGGCTAATGCGCGATGAGAGGGGACATTTTTCCATGTTTCGTGATGCTCGAAGTAGTCGCGGAACTTCGCGCCTTCTTGCTCTTTTCCCAGAACCACTGCGCTTTTTAACACTGCATTTTGCGCTAGGTGTCGACGAAGATTTGCCAGTAAATTGGCATCCTCGGCAAAACGTTCCATGAGAATGTACTTCACGCCGTCAAGCACGGTTTTAACATCGGCAAAACCAGCTTCAGCATTGAAAAAGGCTTCTGCTTGTTGCTCGGGGACTAGCTGGGCATCTGCAAACAACAAATCTGCCAGGGGTAATAAGCCTGCTTCAATGGCAATTTGGCCTTTAGTGCGTCGTTTAGCTTTGTAAGGTAGGTACAAATCTTCTAAGCGAGTTTTGTTGTCGGCCGCGAGAATGTCACGTTCGAGTTCGCTGGTTAACTTGCCTTGTTCGTTGATGGTTTTTAAAATCACCGCTCGGCGATCTTCCAATTCCCGCAGGTACGTTAGGCGCTGTTCTAAAGTCCGTAACTGAGTGTCATCGAGTCCACCAGTCACTTCTTTGCGGTAACGGGCGATAAAAGGTACTGTTGCACCTTCGTCTAATAATGCCACCGCGGCATTTACTTGCTCAGGACGTGCAGAAATTTCCAACGCGATTTGTTTATTAATCATCGACATAAAACTAGGTTCCTTGCCTAAGGTGCTAATCACCCAATAATGGCGCTACATGCTTTATTCTATTGTCTTACGTAGACGCAAAAAAATCTATGCGATCTATCGAGAGTGGTGGTTTAACTGCTGAAATAATGGCTTCGTTTTATCGATAAGTTTTAGTCTCAGCAGTCTTTTGGTTATTTATTCAGTTAATCAGCAAACCAATGCCGTGTTTTATTCGCAAACCATACCAGCGTTAACATTACCGGCACCTCGACTAAAACACCAACGACTGTGGCTAATGCCGCTCCAGAATGAAGACCAAATAAAGAAATTGCCACTGCAACAGCGAGTTCAAAGAAATTTGAAGTGCCGATCATACAAGCCGGTGCTGCGATATTATGCGGTAATTTCATTTGTTTCGCCGCAAAGTAGGCGATGGCAAATATGCCATAGGTTTGAATCAGCAAGGGTATTGCAATCAGAATTATTGCTTGTGGTTTTGCCAGAATTGTCTCTGATTGAAAGCCGAACAGCAGCACAACAGTCGACAGCAAGCCAATAATTGACCATGGTTTCATTTTAGCCAGAAATCGCTGTAGTCGTGAATGATCATCCGCTTGATCAAGCAGTTTGCGGGTAAATGCACCTGCCAGCAAAGGAATAAGGACATACAAAACCACAGAGAGGAACAGGGTGTCCCAGGGAACTGCGATATCTGTAACGCCTAACAACATGCCTGCGATTGGGGCAAAAGCAAAAATCATAACGAGGTCATTGATAGAAACTTGTACCAAGGTATAGTTTGCATCGCCTTTAGTCATTTCGCTCCAAACAAAAACCATGGCTGTGCATGGAGCAACACCAAGCAAAATCATCCCAGCGATATATTCAGTGGCAGTTTGTGGATCAACCCAATCGACAAACAACACTTTGAAGAATAACCAGCCCAATAGCGCCATAGTAAATGGCTTAATGAGCCAATTGATCAATAACGTAAGCATCAATCCTTTCGGTTTTTTGCCGACGTCTTTTATGGATGAAAAATCAATTTGTACCATCATTGGAAAAATCATCAGCCAAATAAGTATGGCAATGACTAAATTCACTTTGGCGTATTCAAGTTCAGCAATAGCGGCAAAGGCATCGGGCGCTATATTTCCAAGTAGCATGCCAATGATAATGGCCAGACCAACCCATACGGATAAATACCGCTCAAATAAACCCATGTTTGTTTCCTTGTTGTCAAAGTGGTTGGGGCTCATGCAAATAACTCAATATTTGAGTTATTTTGCACCCAATAATGCGAGTGCAGTCCTCAGCTCAACATCAGCGAGGTTTTTCTCAGCTAAAAGCAGTAAGCTGTGCACACGTTCAGTGACTTCTGCAATACAAGCATGAATTGCTGCGGCTTTTTCATCATCAGTGCCATGTAGTTTTGAAGGATCTGATAAGCCCCAATGCACTTTGATTGCGTTACCAAACCAGACTGGGCAAGTTTCGCCTGCGGCTGAGTCACAGACAGTAATGACCAGATCAGGTTTAAAATCCTCAAACTCATCCCAAGACTGACTTTGCAGTCCTGCAGTGACAATATTTGCTTCTTGCAGGAAATGAATCGAAAGCGGGTGGACAATCCCTGCGGGTTGGCTGCCTGCACTTTTTGCGATGATTCGGCCATTTGCCAAATGGTTGGTGATAGCTTCAGAAAGTATACTTCGACAGCGATTATGAGTGCAGATGTATAGAATTTTCATGGATATTCCTTGTGAGCTAACAACGTTGGTCTTGCGCTTTGAATTGCTTCAACTTTTCAATAGCCGCAATGAAATAGGGCGAGTTTTGTTGCGCGGTGAGGGTAATTAACTGACTTACCCAATGCGGTAATTCCGAATTTAATCGGTAATAAACCCACTTGCCGCGACGTTCATCGAGTAACAATCCGCATTTACGGAGCTCAGCTAAATGTCGAGAGACTTTCGGCTGATCTACTTCAAGTGCAGTCATGAGATCGCAAACACAGGCTTCGACTAATTCACTAATAATCAACACCGCTTTCAGACGGGTGTCGTCAGATAAACATTTGAACAGTTGCTGAGGAGTCATAGGATATATATGGATATTCACATATGTGGGATGGTACATATGTGATAGTGCGCATGTCAAATGACATTAGCTATGAAGCTGGCCGCATTTCTCACGAGCATCGCTCCAGCTAGAGGCTAATTAGGCAAATGACTAAAGGGTTGTGGAATTTGGATCGCTGTAGGTTATCTCATTAATAAACCATAGGTGTTCACCCGTTGGAGTTTTGACTAAGACTTCACTGTCGACCTCTTTTTTGAGTAGTGCACGAGCCATGGGGGAATCAATAGAGATGTAATCATTGCGACCATAGATTTCGTCAGGCCCGACAATTTTAAATTGCAAAGTGTCGCCTTGCTCATTTTCGATGCTAACCCAAGCACCGAAAAAAACTTTGCCGTCCTGCACAGGTGAATAATCGACAACGCGAAGTACTTCCAAACGCTTGCGGAGGAAGCGGACTCGCGAATCAATGCTTCTGAGTAATCTCTTATTTTCCTTGTAGTCTGCGTTTTCTGATCTATCGCCTAAACTGGCGGCCCAAGCGACTTTTTGAGTGATTTCGGGGCGGTATTCACGCCATAAGTAATTTAATTCTTTTGTTAATTTTTCAAACCCCTCGCGGGTTATCAGATCTGTTCTCAAAACGTAATCCTAAACAATGACCGCTTTGCCTGTTATCGCGGTGCAAAGCGTGATATGTGATTAACCAAAGGTATTGTTGTATCACTAAATGCAGTGAAGGCAAATGCGTGTGAATTATATACCCAAACAACCTGAAGATACTTGTTCAGCGCTGCTTTGAAAAAACCAATACAGTATTGTGCAGCAGAATCCTACGGACGGGGCTAAAAGCGCTTGATACCACGTTAGCGGTTGTCGCTTTGGAGCAACCAAAGCTTCCAAACGCTGCCTTGCCTCAAGCCCTTTTATCTCCCGCTGAAAACGCATCGTCAAGTTGTTTGGGTATATACCCAATCAACCTGACGATACTCGTTCAGCGCTGCATTAGAAAAGCCAATACAGTATGGTGCAGCAGCTTCCTACGGACGGGCTAAAACAAGAGTTACGCCCCGAAATCACCATCACACGGCCTCAACTCTAGGTGAAGCATAGGCTAAACTATTCAGGATCCTCCTATTCGTTGATTAGAAACTGTCGTTAATTAGAAACTGCAAAAAATGTGGATTGAAACGCGCTTCGCAAAAAGATTTAGGCAAAATTCGGCCCTTTCTTTGAAAAGCTTGAATTTTTAAGCCCTGTTTGAGGAATTAATTGCACTAAAATCTGCATTTTTTGCATAATTTTTCGCGTTCAATTATGACAAGAACTGAATTTACTCAGCGAGAACTCGGCCGACAATTCTGTAAGTTATTGATATTAAATAAATAAAAATATTTTAAATAAATTTATCTGTGTAATCTAGCTGTAATAAAAATCTGCTAGCCAGATAAATAACTATTAGCTATATTCTAATCACTAACGAGATCAGGAGTAGCATTATGAAAAAGTTAACAGTTATCGCCGTAGTGGCTGCAATCGCAATGACAGGTTGCGCAAACTTAGATAGTCAGTACGCTTATGTAGTTGATAATGAACAGGTCACTAAAGCAGAAAATTTAAAGCGCCAACAGCGCAATGTCGCTCATGTGGTTTGGGTAAACCCGCCAATGGTGAAACAGCAACTGGCGCAGCAACAACAACAGTGAGTTTTGACAGCCAGCAACGGTCTCGGTCGGAAATCATTTGTAACAGGAAAACCCACAATGCCTTCTTAACATTGTGGGTTTTTCGTTTATAGTACAAAAAACAAATGATAAGGACTGCCTGATGCAAAGCCAAGAAACTACCAAAATTCTAGTTGTTGACGATGATATGCGCCTGCGCGGTTTGCTAGAGAGATATCTCGTTGAACAGGGTTATATTGTGCGTGCCGCAGGTAATTTCGAGCAAATGAATCGCTTAATGGAGCGAGAAAATTTTCATTTGTTAGTGTTAGATCTTATGTTGCCTGGTGAAGACGGCTTGTCGATTTGTCGTCGCTTGCGTCAACAAGAAAATGAAATTCCAATTATTATGCTGACAGCCAAAGGTGATGAAGTTGACCGCATCATCGGTTTGGAAATGGGCGCTGATGATTATTTGCCGAAACCTTTTAACCCACGCGAGTTATTAGCCCGTATTCGCGCAGTATTGCGTCGCAAGTCGAAAGAATTACCTGGTGCTCCAACGCAAGAAGAAACTCTGGTCAAATTTGGTCCATTCAGTTTTAACTTAGCGACTCGTGAGATGCATAAAGGCGATGAAGCCATGCCGCTGACCAGTGGCGAATTTGCCGTGCTGAAAGTGTTAGTAAGTCATGCACGGGAGCCACTTTCGCGCGATAAGTTAATGAATATGGCTCGTGGCCGTGATTATTCGGCTATGGAACGTAGTATCGATGTTCAAGTGTCGCGTTTGCGTCGGATGATTGAAGATGATCCAACGAATCCTCGTTACATCCAAACAGTTTGGGGCTTAGGCTACGTGTTTGTGCCGGATGGTGTTGCGAGTTAATGCGAATTTTACCGCAGAGCGCATTTGGGAAAACCGTATTTCTTATCGGTTTTTTGTTATTGATCAACCAGTTAGTTTCATACTTTCTGGTTGCCGTTTATGTGATCCAACCTAGTCTGCAACAAACTAACCATCTGATTGCCAAGCAGATTAAAGTGATTTTTATTGATGTCGGTCAGCAAGACCAACAGTTTTCTGAAGAACTCACCAAGCGTTTTCAACAGGCAACAGGCATTGAAGTGTATTCGTTAGCGACGGCCAGTCAGTTCGGCTTAGATAACTCTATATATTATCAGTACTTTTCTGATGAAATGAGTCGAGAATTGGGCGGGCCAGCAGAAGTTCGCATCGAACAAGATGAAAGTTTTTCGTTTTGGGTTCGTCCACCACAAGCACCAGATTATTGGATTAAGATCCCCTTAAACGGGTTAAATGAAACCGATTTTTCGCCATTGCAAATCTACATACTGTTGATCGGTTTTTTGTCGGTCGCTGGTGGTTGGTGGTTCGCGCGACATCTAAATCGGCCGCTCCAATCGTTGCAGCAAGCGGCATTGCGAGTTGGTCGGGGCGATATCCCTGAGCCATTACCCGAGATGGGCTCGACAGAAATTATTTCAGTAACCCGTGCATTTAATCATATGGCCAATGGTATTCGGCAATTGGAGAAGGACCGCGCTTTGCTGATGGCAGGTGTTTCCCATGATTTACGGACTCCTTTAACCCGCATACGCTTAGCCAGCGAAATGGTGAGTGAGCAAGATAATTGGATCCGCGATGGTATCGTCAATGACATTGAAGATATGAATGCCATTATTGACCAGTTTATTGATTACATTCGACACCATAAAGAAGAAGCGCTGCACGAAGAAGATTTGAATCAATTAGTGAGTGAGCAGGTTAGTGCTGAGCGATTGCAGCAGCGGCAACTTGAAATGGATTTAGCGACGCATTTGCCGTTTGTGCCAATGCGCCGAATTGCGATGAAGCGGGTACTTACTAACTTAATTGAAAATGCCATTAAGTATTCAGATGGTCCAATCGAAATTCATACCGGTTTTGAAAAGGGCAGCAAACGCTTATATGTGCAAGTCCGCGACCATGGTCCCGGTATTCCTGAGCAACAAATGGCGCAAATGTTTGAGCCATTCACACAAGGTGATACCGCTCGCGGAAGTGCAGGCTCTGGCTTAGGCTTGGCCATCATTAAAAAGATTGTTGATATGCATCGTGGCGAAATTACTCTGCACAATCATGCGTTTGGTGGGCTCGTCGCTACTGTGTATCTGCCGCTGAAGCCGAAAGAATAGTGATATTTTTACCAGGGTATTGAGTTCTGCCAGTGCCAACTAAAGCTTTTTATGGCGGAAACTGCAGAACTGTAAATTCTAAAATATAAAAAAAGCCGCATTTGCGGCTTTTTTTATCTGCTAAACGCGGTTGAATTAGGCTTTAGGGCCTGCATCACGGATAGCTGCAGATACGTCATACTTTTTGAAATTGTTAGCAAATTCAGCCGCTAGTTTCGCCGCAAAGTGATCGTATTGTGCCTTGTCTGCCCAAGTATCACGTGGGTTTAACAGTGTGCTGTCAACGCCAGGGATTGCCACTGGTACATTCAGGTTGAGCTGTGGTAAATGCACAGTTTCAACATTGGCCAATTCGCCAGAAACGATGGCATCAATGATGGCGCGAGTGGTAGGGATGTCGAAACGCTTACCAACACTATGTGGACCGCCAGTCCAACCCGTATTAACTAAATACACTTTGCTGTTGAACTCACGCACTCGTTTGATCAGCAATTCAGCATAAACGCCTGCTGGCCGTGGAAAGAACGGCGCACCAAAACAGGTAGAGAATGTTGATTCGATGGCTGAGGTTGAGCCGATTTCAGTCGAGCCAACTTTGGCAGTGTAACCACTTAAGAAGTGATAAGCCGCAGCTTCTTCCGATAATACTGACACTGGCGGTAATACGCCGCTGACGTCACAAGTTAGGAATACTACTGCGCGTGGTTCGCCAGCGCGATTCGCCTCTACACGTTTTTCTACGTGTGCTAATGGGTAGGCGGCGCGGCTATTTTGCGTCAGGCTGGCATCTTTGTAATCTGGAGTGCGATTAGCATCAAGTACCACGTTTTCTAAGATAGTACCGAAGCGGATAGCATCCCAAATCACTGGTTCATTTTTCTTCGACAAGTCGATACATTTCGCGTAGCAACCGCCTTCGATATTAAACACGCTACCCACAGCCCAGCCGTGTTCGTCGTCACCGATCAGGTTACGCTTTGGATCCGCAGATAAAGTAGTTTTACCAGTGCCTGACAAACCGAAGAATAAAGTTACATCGCCTTCGTCACCAACGTTTGCTGAGCAGTGCATTGGTAACACGCCTTTCGCTGGTAACAAGAAGTTCTGAACTGAAAACATGGCTTTTTTCATTTCGCCAGCGTAACGCATGCCAGCTAATAGTACTTTACGATCTGCAAAGTTGATCATCACAGTACCATCTGAGTTGGTACCATCACGTTCTGGAACACATTCAAAACCAGGAACGTTGATGATTTCCCAATTTGCTTTGTTTGCGACATTCCATACTGCTGGCGTAATGAACAGGTTTTTTGCAAACACGTGTTGCCATGCAGTTTCGGTTTTAACGATCACAGGCAAGTAATGCTCTGGATCTGCACCGACTTCCAGATGAGAGACGAAGTGTTCTAAATCAGATAAATAAGTTTCCGCTTTCGCCCATAACGCCGAAAAAACTTCAGCAGATACTGGCTGGTTCACGTTGCCCCATTGGATTTCGTTTTCCGTGGTAGCTTCTTTGACGATAAAACGATCTTTTGGTGAGCGGCCAGTTCTGTGGCCAGTTTTCACGACTAAAGCTCCGTTGTCGGCTAAAGTGCCTTCGTTACGACGGATCGCGTGTTCAACTAAATCGGCAACAGTTAAATCTACATGGCGGGTGATGTGAGCGGTCATTATTAGCTGACTCCTTCGGGTACAGAGTTGTTGTGTGCATTAAATGCTTTCAGCGCATTCTACTTTAATTATTGCTTTGCCGCGATACATTCTTGTACAAAATTGCGCTTAATCATGTTTTATGCATTTATTGTTAGGTTCAGCTTGCATACTTATTCAAATAAATGAATTTTTAAACTGGTTTTTTGTTGAGGTTGTTGTAAGTTGTTTGGTTGGGTTACGAAATAAAAAAGCCTGCGTTTTAGGCGCAGGCTTTTTTGATCAGTTACAAGTGAACTGAATTATTTAGCGATTACTTGAAGCGACGACGTAACATCGCTAACGGTAACAACAACAGAGACAGGAAGCCCATAGAACCGCCGCCCTTCTCAATGTCCGGCTCTGGAACGTTTTTCACGTTCAGAGTGACAGTCACCGCTGCAGTTGTTACTTTACCGTCAGTTGCTACTACCGAGTAAGTTACTGGAGTATCATCAGCCACTTCTGGCGCCGCAACAGTGACAGTGGCAGTTTTTGCAGTGATTGCATTGCCAGCTGTTGATGTTTTGGTCCAAGTATAAGTCAGTGCATCACCGTCGATATCAGTACCCACTACGCTCAGTGAAGCATTCTGACCTTCGTTCGCAGTCACAGCAGCACCGGCAGCTAAAGTAGGCGCATCGTTTACTGCAGCAACTGTTACGTTGACTTTAGTTGGAACGATTTTGTTACCTGCGCTGTCTTCAGCTGTGTAAGTGAAGCTGTCTTTACCGTTGAAGTTAGCTTTTGGCGTGTAAACTACTTTGCCATCAACAACTGCCGCAGTACCGTTAGCACCTTGTGCTTTGATGGTCACTTTAGACAATGCGCTTGCCGCTTGGAATGCTGCTTTGTTTACCGCATTGATTGTTTCTGTGCCGCTCTTCACTGACAACTCGATAACTTTGTTTGCCGAAGTTTTCTCGTTGGCAAGAACATCAACACCCGCAGATGCTGCATCTTCGTTGGTGCTGATAGCATCAGCTACGCCAAGTTCTAACTCACCAGTTAGTTCCATGGTGTACTTCACGTCAACTTTACCACCAGCAACGGTAACGATGTCTTGATTCGAACCTGTTGTCGGCAACGCACCAGTGGCAGCAACTGCGCCGCTACGGAAGTAAGTTGATGCACCTAAAGTACGAGAAATATCTTGTGCACCAACAGTTAATGCAGTTGGAGTACCTGCTACATCAACATAGTTGAAGAAGATATCTTCAGCACCGTTCGCTGCAATCCAAATTTGGAAGGTATATTTAACACCTGGAACATCAAACTCTTCAACATCGTTCCATTCAACCACAACATAAGTACGACCACTTAATGTCAGTGTGCCGACATGGATAGTACCTGTACCAGTTGTACCGCCAGTTAAGTCTAAATCAGACCAGAACGGAGCTAGGATGTTGGCTGCTGCGGTGGTGCTTGGCAATTTAACATTGGCTGCAGCGGCGCTTGGCGCTGTTGCACTATTGCTTAACTGAACAAAACCATTCGTCGATACGTGCAAGCGAGTATACGGTGCACCGTTAAATGTCATTGGCAGAGTAGACAGGTTGTAACTCAGCACGTTGTCATCGCAATCACCGGTACAGGCTTGTGCTGCAACGCCAAGGGTTTTCAGTGATGCATTCAGGAATGAACCTGGAGCAATGCTGATTGATGGTTTGTTAACTACACCAGTCCATGATACGCGGTTTGTGCTTGCACTGTTATCCAACAGATATTCAGTCGCACCAGTCAACGTAGAGTTTTCAGAACCTGCAGTAATTTTGGTGCCTGCTGGTGCTTTAGCAGTAATAGTCACTTGACCATCAAACGTTTTGTTGCCAAAAGAGTTTGTAACAACTGTTGGTGTCGTTGGTGTTAACACCACGCCACTTGCAGTTGCCAGAGTCGTCGCGTCTGCGGTTGCTGCCATACGAAGTGCGATCGGCATAGTTGCTGTAGGTGCAGAGGCATCAGAAGATGTCCACAGTACATTACCAAATGCCCACGCATTATAAGTTGATAATTTACCATCTACTGCCAGCATAAAGTCAGCAGAATCACCTGCAGTACCGTATGGTTTCAGCGTGATAGAAGTTTTATCCAACGTACCTGTTGTGGTGCCATCAGTAAATTGCACTGTACCGGTCCAAGTGACTTCTTTATCAGTCATGTTGCGGATTTTACGAGTGAAGTTACAAGCGCCAACACATGGGTTTTGGGCAAAAGAAGGTTTATCAAAAGTCGCAGCAGCTTTTACTGCACGGCTTAAGTCTAAACGACCAGCACCAATGTCAAATGGAGTTGTGGCAGTTAACGAATCTTCTTTTTTCAGGCCGTTGACAGCAGTAGAAGTTAACGCAGTTTTGATTTCAACAGCAGTCCATTTCGGGAAGCGCTGTTGCATGATAGCAGCAGCACCAGAAACGTGTGGCGCAGCCATTGAGGTACCGCTCATCAACTGGAATGTTGCTTTGTCTGCAAAGCCATCAGGTGATGTTGCTGACAGAATGTCACTACCTGGTGCACCCATATCAGGCTTCAGGATGTTGTTGTCACCATCTGGACCACGTGAAGAGAAATCACTCATAGTGTCAACAAATTGAGGGTTAATCAATCTGCTAGCGAAACGGCTGATAGTCACTTCTTTGGCTGGATCCGCAGCAATTGCCGTAGCTAATTTTGCGCCATCAGCTTTAGTGATCATCACGTTAGGGATAGTGGTGTCTGGGCTAGACATCGCAGTTGGTTGACCATCGTTGTTTTGAACCATGATGACCGCTTTTGCGCCAGCAGCCATTGCATTGTTGATTTTGATGGTGAAAGAACAAGTACCACGAGAAATCAGTGCGAAGCTATCTTTGAAAGCATTCGCAGCGAAAGCGTTACAACCTAATGCATTAGCAGCATCAACAACTTTTGCATCAATTACTTTTGCTTTTGGATCAGCAGTTAAAGCAGTAATTGTTGATGCGAAGGTTGAGCCTGGGATAGCTAGTGAAGGAGTGCCGCCAGCCAAGGTTACTGAGTTTGCAAAGAAACGACCAGTAGTCGTACTTGCTACGCTGATACCGCTTTCGATACAGCTTGGGCAACCGATAGTTTGAGCACCTGGACCGCTGTTACCAGCAGAAGTTACCACCACAACACCGGCATCTTCAGCAACTTTAAACGCTGCTTGGTATGGGCTTGTTGATGGGTTCGCACCTGCGCTACCACCCCAAGAGTTGTTGATAACATCAGCACCGTCTTTAACAGCCCAGTCTAACGCTTCTAACAGCATGACGTTTGAACCGCTACCAGTGACAGAGCCGTCAGCTCTGAACACTTGGAATAGTGCTTTGTATGACATTAAATATGCAGCTGGAGCAACACCTGAAACCGTAACTTCAGTGAAGCCATCTTTCACTTCCACGCCATCTTTTTTCGGGACGATGTTAGTGCTGCCGTTAAACCAAATTTTGGTTGGCACACCAACAGTAGTACCTGCAGTGTGAGTACCGTGACCGCCATTGCCCAGCGGGCTCATGTATTCTTCTGGCACTGTTGCGAAAGTTGGGGTAGAAAAACGTGCTGCAATCAATTTGTTGTTACAGAACGCTGGTTCAGTCGTGGCACAGTAGTCATTGGTTGGTTTTGTCGCTGGTGCGGTAAAGCCAGTATCTTTAAACAATGGGTTTTCTGGACGAATACCACCGTCGATGACCGCAACTTTCACGCCTTTACCTGCGTTTACATCGCCACCTAATTGTTCCCAAACAGTTTTCGCTTTGATGAGGTCAAGCGATGCATCCATTTGTTCGTAGTACATTTCTTCGCGATAAACTTTGGCAACGCCTTCAAGTTTTTTCAGATCTTCGAACACGTCATCAGTGGCTGTTACAACAACAGCGTTAAGAACCGTATCATAATGACGTTCAACTTGAGCACCTGGTAACGCTGCTTTTAAATTTTGGGCAAATGTTGCGCGCTCAGCAGCCAGTAAACCAGCATGTTTTTTCGCTAATTCAGAATTCAAGTCTAACTGGTTGCCCATTGTTTGTTCAGTTTCAACTGAGGCAACGGCAGCTAAAGGCGCACTTTCTAGTTGGACAATGAAATATTGTGGGAATTCTTGTTGCAAGCCCTTCATTTTTACAGAAGTGTCAGCTGCAATCTGGCCACTCATTTCAGGGGAATATGATGTTACATCTGTGATGTCTGTTGCCATTGCTGGCGCCGCTAGCGCTGCTGCGATAGCAACTGCAAGCAGTTTTTTAGAATAGGGTTTGACCAACATGTTTACCTTCCTAGATTTCTGTTTTAAGTTTTTGTTGTGCTCGAACCGACGCATACGGTTCGGGTGACAATTGTAGAATGCCACAAATCTCCAATATTCCAAGAAGAAAATTTTCTTAAATTTAACCAAATTGGAATAAAATTAGCATCCGCACAAAAATGCCGAGACTTTCGAATATAGATCAATGCGGCAGAAAATGTCGGCAAATTTTGGCGGATTTGCGACCAATGGCAGCAAAAAAAAGGGTGGGTGTAATTTTTTGTACTAGTTTTGGGGTTTCTTGTTAACGACAGCCTTCGAAAGAGCATTGAAAGCTGTCGAAATATCTTTTGTGCTTACAATATGTAGTTAAAAGTTCGTTGATAACTCAGTTAACTGTTCTGCATCGAATTCGTAAGTTGTGTTGCAGTATTCACAGCTAATTTCTAACTTGCCTTCAGCGATATGTTCAGCGATGACGTTTTGTCCCAAACTGACAATAGCCGACGCGCATTTCTCCCGAGAGCACCCACAAACAAAGCGGATCGGTTGCGCTTCAAACAATTCAACCACTTCTTGGTGAAATAGTCGGTACAGCGTTTCTTCGGCAGGCAGCGTTAATAATTCTGTAGCAGTTAATGTGTCTGCCAGTGCAACAACGTGTTGGAAGTCTTCACGCGCTTTGTCTGGATCGACTGGCAAAACCTGCAATAACATCCCAGCGGCATGACTATGCTCAGCAGTGATATCGGTATGTAAATATAATCGGGTTGGCAGTTGCTCAGACTGGGCGAAATAAGCTTCAAGAGTTGACGTTAAATTCTCACCCGTCAGCGGAATGATGCCTTGATAACGTTCGCCTTGAGTTGGGCTAATAGTTACTAATAGATAACCATCACCGATTAATTCATGAAAACTATCTCCGCTGATTTCTTTTTGCATGCGCACCACGCCACGGAATTCTTGCCGGTGATTGCCATTCACTGCGGCAAAGCGGATCGGGCCATCCCCTTGCAGTTGGACGGCAATCTCACCTTCAAATTTAAGCGTGGCAGTTAATAAGCTGGTTGCTGCGACTAATTCTGCCAATAACTGTTTGATTGGCAGTGGGTAATCGTGATTTTGTAACATGTGAGCCAAACTATCGGTGACTTTGACCACTTCGCCGCGCACGTCGCGTTCACGAAATAAAAAACGGAGTAATTGATCAGACTGACTCATAGCGTCCTCATTGTTGCGATTTTAGCAGTAGCAATTGCCGCCGCATTTTTTTATCTGGTTTGGTGTCTGGGTGCGGCGCAAATAATAGATTCAACTTCCGAAGTTCAGCACGTTCTGCCCGCAACGTCACACTGTCTTGGGTTTCTTCGTAAAGTTTTTGCGCCATGGGTGCGGCAAGGCGTTGTTCACTCAAGCCTTTGACGATGACGATTCGTTCGTCGGTACCTTGGGTTAGTTTGACCGTAGCGCCTAGCTCAACAGTACGACTCGCTTTACAGCGTTGCCCGTTATATTGAACTTTTCCACCTTCAATCATGTCTTTAGCCAAGGCTCGCGTTTTGTAGAAGCGACAGGCCCATAACCATTTGTCCAAACGTAATATAGCTGTGGTATTGTCTTGCACAGACTTGGCAGCTCCCGATGAATGTGGCATAACGACGTCCTCCGCATAGCGCAGAATGTACCATAAATCGCCGGAAGCCTCTAGTTCGCAATAACGAGCTGAGACCATCGGTTTTGGTTGCGCTATGTTATAAATTGGTAAATTTTCAGTTCGCCCTTGTTGAGGCAAGGCCAACTGAGTAATATGAAGTTCATTAAAAGTATAAGAATCATATTCATGAATTGGCAGCATTTGTCTCAATCAAGCGCTATTGCTGGAATTATCCGGTTTTTTAGTCGTTTGCCGGTCGCCAGATTAAACCAGATGTTTAGTGTCGTGCTGGTCATTACACTTGCGTGGTTGGCTGCGCGTTTAACATGGTTTGTTGTGCCAGCCCCTCAGCAAAAACCATTGCAAGTGTCGATTTCGGGCGCTAAGGCCCAATCTGCAAGTAGCAGTGAACTTGAACGAGTAATTGCCGCAAAATTATTTGGTCAGTACCAAGCTAAAACTGAGACTGTGGTGCAAACAGTCACTGATGCGCCACAAACTACCTTAAACCTTAAACTGACCGGTGTGGTTGCCACAGGTAAAACGCCAGAGCAAGGCACTGCGATTATCGAGAATAATGGCGTAGAGCAAGTTTACGCGATTGATGAACAAATCGATGGCTCTGGTGCAGTGCTTAAACAAGTTATTGAAGATCGAGTTATTTTGCAGGTGAATGGCCGCATGGAAACTTTGATGCTCGATGGCTTAGAGTACCAACAACTGACAATCGAAAACTCAGCGGTGGATGAAGGCCAGTTGCAAGCTGCAGGGGAATCGCCGGCAGAAGAAATGGGGCCATCGCAAGGCGAAATCGATGAATTGCGCCGTGAAATGACCGCCGAGCCGATGAAATTGTTTGATTACATTCGTGTGCAACCACGCAATCGCGAAGGCAAAATGTATGGTTATGCGTTGTTGCCTGGCAAAGATCCGAAGATGTTTGCCCAGTTTGGTCTGCAACCCAATGATGTTGCAGTAGAAATTAACGGTGTGCGCCTAGATGACATGCAACAGGCGTATGCGGTGATGCAAGAATTAGGTGAGGCAAAACAGGTCTCAATAAAAATAGAACGCGATGGCGAGATGAAAGATATCTCAATCAGCTTGTCGCAATAATAACTCACTAAATATGGTTTACTTCCAATGAAATCAAAGTCTTTCCGTCGTTCCACTTTGATGTTTCGGACTAGCGCAGTTGCGCTGGCGATGCTCAGTTTTTTCAGTCAAGCCGTTGAGTACCAGCCAAATTTTAAAGGTACCGAAATCAACGAGTTTATTAATATTGTCGGCAAAAACCTCAACAAAACTATCATTGTTGACCCACAAGTTCGTGGCCGCATTAACGTGCGCAGCTACGAGATGCTGAACGAGCAGCAATATTACCAATTCTTTTTAAACGTGTTGGAAGTCTACGATTTCTCAGTCGTCGAAATGAAAAGCGGCGTGCTGAAAGTTGTGCGGCAAAAAGACGCGAAAATGTCGAATATCCCAGTGGTTGGCGATAACGGCGGTGGTTTAGGCGATGAAATGGTTACCCGCGTCGTGCAGGTAAAAAACGTATCAGTGCGCGAACTCGCGCCACTATTACGCCAATTCACTGACCAAGCCGGCGGTGGTCATGTCGTTAACTACGATCCATCCAACGTCATTATGATGACCGGCCAAGCCGAGGTGGTAAACCGTTTAGTCGATATCATTCAACGTGTTGATAAAGCCGGTAACCAAGATATCGAAATCATTCGCTTAAGCTTTGCTTCTGCTTCAGAAGTCGTGCGAATTTTAGATAATATCTATAAAAAACAAGGTCAAGGTGACCAGCCTGAATTCTTGATCCCGAAAATTGTCGCCGATGAACGCACCAATAGCGTGATTGTCAGTGGTGAATTGCAAGCGCGGCAGCGCGTTGCTGAAATTGTGAAAAAATTGGACGCTCAGCAAGAAAATCAAGGGAATACCCGTGTGTATTATCTGAAATATGCCAAAGCCGAAGATTTAGTGAAGGTGCTCCAAGGTGTCAGTAACTCAATGGTTGCCGCTGCTGCTGGCGCACAGCCGCAAGCTGGTACCCAATCAAGTTCGCGTGGTAGTAACCGTGAAGTGAGTATTGAAGCGCATACTGAAAGTAACAGCATCATTATGACCGCACAGCCGGACATGCTGCGAAACCTCGAAGAAGTCATTCGCCAAGTCGACGTGCGTCGGGCCCAAGTGTTGGTGGAAGCGATTATTGTGGAAGTCGGTGAAACTGCCGGCATCAACTTAGGCGTGCAATGGGTCAGTGCGCAAGGTGGCATGCAACAGTTTACCAATGCTGGTGTGCCGATTTCATCCATAGCAGCAGGCGCG
>Ga0187844_10000866_pt1 | contig 23543 bp, 19 predicted proteins | sample SpaLakP09_SKY_50_FD_134517 | JGI IMG/M metagenome (GOLD analysis project Ga0187844, IMG submission 134517) | Oligotrophic lake water microbial communities from Sparkling Lake, Wisconsin, USA - SP09_SKY_50 | ecosystem: Environmental > Aquatic > Freshwater > Lake | place: USA: Sparkling Lake...
ATTTGCAACGGCTCGCAACCGGCGCTGCAGTCAATTCCTGCGGCCAAACCGCGCTACCCGTGGCGAGTCGGACGGCAACGTCCGGCACTGCATCTGGCAAGAAGCCACATGCAGGGCTCGCCGCCCGCGCGTAAAGTCACGCCTGTCAGAGACGAATACGGTCAGCAGGACGGTTCGGGGCAGGAAGTGAAGAGTGGTCACAATTATTCACTTTTCCGATAGCAGACGCTGTGATATCGCACGTATTTACCGGCACCGCCAATTACGCACGGGCCTACCCCTTCTACGCAGCCGTGATGCAAGCGCTGGGCTTCGAGCAAAAGTTCGCGGACGCGGCCAATGGCTGGGCCGGCTGGTTTGCACCGGGCCAGCCACGCCCCCTGTTCGTGATTGGCCGGCCCTTCGATGGCCAGGCGCATGTGGCGGGCAATGGCCAGATGACGGCGCTGCTGGCGCCTTCACGCGCGGCGGTGGAAGCGGCGTATGGCGCCGCGATCGCGGCCGGCGGCAGCTGCGAAGGCGCACCGGGGCTGCGGCCGCACTACCATCCGAATTATTTCGGGGCCTATTTCCGCGACCCGGACGGCAACAAGCTCGGTGTCTGCTGCCACGACTGAGATTTGCTTGTACGTACTGTGGTTTTTTGCGCCACTTTCAACAGCTGGCATTTGAGCCAGATCAACACGTGTGTCGGGGCGCCAGCATCCCCGCGCCGCCTCCCTGCCCTGCCTGAGCGCGCCGGGGCGCCCGTCCCGGCAGGCGCGCCGCCGACGGGACCTGCGCCGCCGTGTGCAATTTTGCACACAGGCCGTGCAAGCCTCTGTCTTTCACACAGTTGATAAACCGTGCACACTCCATCGCATTGCGTCAATGTCCGCATAAAGACAATAACAACCGAAGGAGACTGTAATGCGTTTGTCGAGGAAACAAAAGATCATGCTGCGGCGTACGATGGGCCTGATGATGGCGGTACCCGCCGTTGCCGGCCTTCCAATGGCTGCCTACGCCCAGGTGGCGCCAGCGCCCGCTGCCAGCGGCGAAGTCGATAAAGTCGTCGTCACCGCGCGTCGCCGCGCCGAGTTGATCCAGGACGTCCCCGGCTCCGTCAGCGCCATTTCCGGCGCCGAGCTCGACAAACGCGCCATCCCGGACATCACCGCGCTGGCCGACACCATGCCGGGCACCACCCTGAAAACCTCGCGCGCCACCAACACCACGCTGACCGCCTTCATCCGCGGCATCGGCCAGCAAGACCCGGTGGCCGGCTACGAGCAAGGCGTGGGCATCTACCTCGACGACGTCTACCTGGCCCGCCCGCAAGGCACCCTGACCGACATCTACGACCTCGAACGCATCGAAGTACTGCGCGGCCCGCAAGGCACGCTGTACGGCCGCAACACGATCGGCGGCGCCGTCAAGTATGTCACCCGCAAGCTCTCGGCCAAGAATACCTTCGAGGTCAAGGGCGCCATCGGCACCTACGGCCAGAAAGACCTTGTCGTCAAGGCCAGCGCGCCTGTCGGCGACATCATCCGCATCGGCGGCAGCCTGGCCTCGTTCAACCGCGACGGCTTCGGCAAGAACGTCATCACCGGCCAGGAAAACTACAACAAGGACGTCATGGCCGGTCGCATCACCGTCGAAGCCACGCCGACCGACTCCCTGTTCATTCGCCTGGCCGCCGACAAGACCGACGACGACTCGCTGCCGCGCCACGGCCACCGCCTGACCCCGGGCCCGGCGCCAGCCAGCCTGCCGGTGCTCGGCGGCGAATACGACACCCGCGCCAATCTGTACACGGTCAAAGGCCATGCGCAGGAAGTGGTCAACAAGGGCGTCTCGCTGCTGGTCGACTACCAGATCAATTCCGATTTGTCGTTCAAGTCGATCAGCGCGCACCGCTCCTCGAATTCGTACGCGCCGATCGACTTCGATTCGCTCAACACGCCGCTGTTCGAGGCGCCGACGATCTACCGCGACAAGCAGTCCAGCCAGGAATTCCAGTTCACCTACACCGGTTCCAAGTTCCAGGGTGTGGCCGGCGTATTCGCCATGAAAACCCACGCCTTCAACGAATTCGACGTGCTCTATAACGCCGCCGGCGGCCTGGCCCTGTACACGCTCGACGATATCGACGGCAAGTCCTGGGCTGCCTTCGCCGACGTCAGCTATTCGGTGTCGGACACCTTCAACATCAACGTGGGCGGCCGTTTCACCGAAGACGAACGCAAGGCACGCATCTACAAGCGCACCTACCTGGGCCTGGCCGGATCGCCGACGCTGGGCAACCCGAACGCCGTTCCTGCCGGTGCGCCCAACACCGACATGACCAAGAACGACCTGCAGCGCAAGGACACCAAGTTCACGCCGAAGATCGGTTTCGGCTGGAAGCTGGCGCCGCAGCACAATGTGTACGGCACCTACTCGGAAGGCTTCAAGGGCGGCATGTACGATCCGCGCATGGACCTGGCGGCTACCGGCGGCCCGAACACCGCCGCGTCGCTGGTCAAGCGCCAGGGCGTCAATCCCGAGGAAGTCAGCTCGATCGAGCTGGGCCTGAAGTCGAGCATGAACGGCGGCCGCCTGCAGACCAACGCAGCCGTGTTCTACACCGACTACAAGGAAGTGCAGATTCCCGGCTCGGTTCCGACCTATAACGCGGCGGGCGCCGTCACCGGTTTTGCCGGCTTGCTGACCAACGCGGGCAAGGCCAAGATCAAGGGCGTCGAACTGGAAGCGATCGCCCGCATCACCGACCAGTTGACGGTGAGCGGCATGTACAGCCACATCGACGCCAAGTACGACGAATGGATGGTCGCCAACGGCACCGCCCTGGTCAACGTGGCCAGTTCCGCCAAATTCCAGAACACGCCGAAGAACACGGCCAACCTGGCGGTCAATTACGACTGGGCGCTGAACCTCGGCGGCTACACCGGCAACATCAGCCTGAACAACAACGTCTCGTACAAGAGCAAGGTGTACCAGGCTGAAATCGTGAAGCTGGCCGGCGTACCGGCGCTCGACGCGGCCGTGCCGCAAAACCTGATGCTGGCGCAGGACGGCTACGCACTGTGGGATGCGGGACTGGTCTGGACCAGCACCGACCGCAAGATCCAGGTCGGCCTGCATGGCCGCAACCTGCTCGACAAGCGCTACAAGGTTGCCGGTTATCCGTTCGGCGGCTTCTTCAACACCGTGACCACCTTCTACGGCGACCCGCGCACCGTGAAGATGACCCTGGGCCTGAAGTTCTAAACTCGTCGCACCAATAAAGAAGGGGAGCACGGCGCAAGCCGGCTCCCCTTTTTTTGCGCCCCGGCTTCAGGCGCGCCGCGCGGGCGGCGGTCCGCCGTTCCCGTGCACGAACAAGTCGGGCTGCGCATCGGCGTACTCGCGCAGCAGGTTCCATACGGCGCGCACGCGCGGCAAGCGGTACAGGTCCACCGGCGCCACCAGCCAGTACGCGCGTTCGGCGAACACTTCATCCTGCAGCACCGGCACCAGCCTGCCGTCGGCGGGCACCACGTAGGGCGGCGCCATGAACAGGCCCAGCCCCGCGGTGGCCGCTTCGGCCTGCGCCATCATGCCGGTGCAGCACAGGCGCCGGCGCGGCGTGAAGCCTAGTTCGTCGAGAAAATTGAGTTCGGTGCTGGCCAGGCGGTCCTGCACGTAGTCGACAAAGTCGTGCTCGGCCAGGTCGGAGCGCCGCGTGATGGGCGCATGGCGCGCCAGGTAGTCGGGCGAACCGTACAAATACAGGCGGAACGACGCCAGCCGCGTCACCATGTAGCGTCCCGTGTTGGGCGCATCGAGCGTCACGCCCAGGTCGGCCTCGCGGTTGGCCAGGTTGGCGAAGCGCGGCTGCACCAGCAAGTCGATCGACAGGTCGGGATGGTCCTGCAGGAAGCGCGACAGCAGCGGCGTGATCACGCGCACCCCCAGCACTTCCGGCACGCCCAGGCGCACCACGCCGCGCACCTCGATCTGGTTGCCGCTCAATTGATCCTGCGCCGCCAGCGCCGCGCTCTCCATCACCTCGGCGTGCGGCAGCAGCGCCAGCCCCATTTCGGTGAGCTCGTAGCCTTCGCGCGAACGGTCGAACAAGGTCGATCCCAGTTGCGCTTCCAGGCGGTCGATGCGGCGCGCCACCGTCGTGTGTTCCACCTCCAGCCGGCGCGAGGCGCCGGACAGGGTGCCGGCGCGCGCCAGCTCGAGGAAGTAGCGCAGGTCTGTCCATTCGGGCAATGTCTTCATGCGGTCCATTGTGCATCAACGCACAGTCTGATGGCAATTTTTTCCTCACACCCGCGCATGAGCGAGATCTAGAATCGCACATCGGATCAGGGGGGACACGCATGGACTCTTTAAACATCAGCAATCTTGTCGCGCATCACGCACGCTATCGTCCGCAGGCGCGCGCGCTCACGTTCGGCGAACTGACGCTGGACTGGCGCGAGCTCGACCGGCGCACCAGCCGCCTGGCCCACGCCCTGATGGCGGCGGACGTGGGCCCGGGCGACCGGGTGGTGACGGTGCTGGCCAATTGCCTGGAAATGATCGAGATCTACTGGGCCTGCGCGCGCATGGGCGCGGTGGCCGTGCCGCTCTCGCCGCTGCTGATGGAAACGGGGCTGCGCACGCTGCTGGCCGATGCCGCCCCGTCCGCGATCTTCCATTCGGCCGCCACGGCGGCGGTGAGCACGGCGGCCAGCGAAGGCCTGGCCTGCCTGCGGGTGTGCACAGGCCCGGACTACCTGGCCTTCGTCGACGGCCATCCGGACACGCCGGTCACGGCGCAGGTGGACCCCGACGACCTGTACAACATCATGTATACCAGCGGCACCACCGGCCTGCCCAAGGGCATCGCCCTGACCCACCGCATCCGCGCCCACTACGCCACCCTGATGGCGAACGCCTTCCGTTTCACGCCGGCGTCGGTGGCGCTGCATACCGGGGCCATGGTATTCAATGGCGCCTTCATCACGCTGCTGCCCTCGCTGCTGGTGGGCAGCAGCTTCATCCTGCACCCGCAGTTCGACGCGGCCGCCTTCGTCGACACGGTCGAACGCGAACAGGTGACCCACACCATGCTGGTGCCCTCGCAGCTGGCGGCCATCCTCGACCTGCCCGGCTTCGACGCGCGCCGCCTGGCGTCGCTGGAAGTGCTGCTGTCGCTGGGCGCGCCGCTGCCGCTGGCGCACAAGGAGCGCCTCGACGCCCAGCTGCCGCTGCGCCTGCACGAGCTGTATGGACTGACCGAAGGCTTCGTCACCATCCTGGACCGCGCCGACGCCGTCGCCAAGCGCGGTTCGGTCGGCGTGCCGCCGCCCTTCTTCGCGCTGCGCATCGTCGACGAACTGGGCCAGCCGCTGCCGCCCGGCGAGCAGGGGGAAATCGCCGGCCAGGGGCCCTTGCTGATGCCCGGCTACTACAACAAGCCCGAGCTGACCGCCCTGGCCCTGCGCGACGGCTGGCTGATGACGGGCGACCTCGGCTACGTGGACGAGGATGGCTTCCTCTACCTGGTCGACCGCAAGAAGGACATGATCGACAGCGGCGGGGTCAAGGTCTACCCGCACGACATCGAGGAAGTCATCGCGCGCCATCCCCAGGTGGCAGAAGCGGCCGTGTTCGGCGTGCCCGACGACAAATGGGGCGAAACGCCGGTCGCCGCCGTCCTGCTCAGGCCGGGCCAGGCCTGCGACGCCGAGGTCCTGCGCGCCTGGATCAACGAGCGCGTCGGCGCGCGCTACCAGCGCGTCAGCCAGGTGCTGCTGGTCACCGAATTTCCGCGCAGCGTGGCCGGCAAGATCCTCAAACGCAGCCTGCGCGAACCGTTCTGGGCGGGCCGCGAACGCGCCATTTGAGCTTGTGCATAAATGCACAAAGGGTGTTCGCGCCCCTCACTTACGCCCCAGGACCAATTGGCGCACACTGCACGGCATGCGCAAAATTGCACCACTCCCTCAACCGCTAAAGCAGGGCTAACGTGTCCACATTTACTGAAACGACCTTCACCAGTTCTGACGGCCAGCTGCGCCTGTATGCGCGCGATTACGCGCCCCACAGCGGCCCGGCGCGCCTGCCGGTCATCTGCATTCACGGCCTGACCCGCAACTCCGCCGATTTCGAGGAACTGGCGCCATGGATCGCCAGCCAGGGGCGGCGCGTGCTGGCCGTGGACGTGCGCGGGCGCGGCAATTCCGCGTACGACCAGGACCCGGCCAACTACCGCCCCATGGTCTACGCGCAGGACATCATCAAGCTGGCGCACGATCTTGGCATCGCGCGCGCCGTCTTCATCGGCACCTCGATGGGCGGCTTGATCACCATGACGCTGGCGTTCGCGCGCCTGGGCCTGATCGGCGCGGCGGTGCTCAACGACGTCGGCCCGGCGCTGTCGCTGCGCGGCCTGCAGCGCATCGCCGCCTATGCCGGCAAGGATGAAGTATTCAATTGCTGGGCCGACGCCGCCAACTACACGCGCGCCATCAACCAGGTCGCCTTCCCGGACAACACCAGCGAAGACTGGGACAAATGGGCGCGCCGCGCCTTCACCGAAACCGGCTCCGGGCAACTGGCCATGCGCTACGACCCGAAGATCGCCGTGCCTATCCACGCCGGCAAGATCAAGCCCAGTTCCTTCGTCGCGCGCATGGCCTTTCGCCGGCTGGCGCGCAAGCGCCCAACGCTGCTGATCCACGGCGCCCTGTCCGACCTGATCGAAAAGGAACAGGTCGCGCTGATGCAGGCCGCCGCGCCCATGCTCACTTGCGCCGAAATCCCCGGCGTCGGCCACGCACCCATGCTGACCGAGCCGGCGGCCCAGGCGGCCCTGCGCGAATTCCTCGGCCGCGTCGATTGATTACCCTGAGGACGCAGCCATGAACCTGTCCGGAAAAGTCATCGTCGTCACCGGCGGCGCCCAGGGCATCGGCCTGGCCATCGCCGAGCGCTGCGCCGAAAGCGGCGCCAGCGTCGCGGTATGGGATTACCAGGGCGACGCCATCGCCGGCGCGCTCGAACGCATCGTCGCGCTGGCCCCGCGCGCCCAGGTGGCCGGCTTCATCGTCGACGTGTCCGACCTGGCTGCCGTGAACGATTCGGTCAAGGCCACGCTGGCGCGCTTCGGCCGCATCGACGGCCTGGTCAACAATGCCGGCGTGGTGGCCGACGCCCAGCTGACCAAGATGAGCGAAGCGCAGTGGGACCGGGTCATCGACATCAACCTGAAGGGGGTGTTCAACTGCACCCGCGCCAGCGTGGACGCCCTCATCGCCAGCGCCGGCGCGATCGTCAATATGTCGTCCCTGGTCGGCTTGTCGGGCAATTTCGGGCAAACCAACTACGCGGCCGCCAAGGCCGGCGTGCTTGGCATGAGCAAGACCTGGGCGCGCGAACTGGGACGCAAGGGCGTGCGCAGCAACGCGATCTGCCCCGGCTTCATCGAAACCCCCATCCTCGCCGCGATGCCGGAGCGGGTGATCGGGGAGATGGTGTCGCAGATCCCGCAGCGGCGCATGGGCCAGCCGCGCGAAGTCGCGGCCGCAGCGGTATTCCTGCTGTCGGCCGAAGCAAGTTACATTAACGGTGCCACGCTCGAAGTCACGGGCGGGCTGACGCTTTAAGGAGACCCACATGAAAAAACTACTACCCCTCGTGATCGCGCTCGCGCCGGTGTTCGCGCAGGCGCAGGACTTCAAGGTCGCGCTCATCGCCGGCAAGACCGGTGTGCTCGAATCGTATGCCAAGGAAACCGAGACCGGTTTCATGATGGGACTCGAATACCTCACCGGCGGCAAGATGGCAATCAACGGCCGCAAGCTCAAGGTGATCGTCAAGGACGACCAGAGCAAGCCTGACCTGGGCCGCACCCTGCTGGCCGAAGCCTATGGCGACGACAAGGTCGACATCGCGGTCGGCACCAGTTCGTCCGGCTCGGCCCTGGCCATGCTGCCGGTGGCGAAAGAATACAAGAAGATCCTGATCGTCGAGCCGGCCGCCGCCGACTCTATCACCGGCGACAAATGGAACCGCTATATCTTCCGCACCGCGCGCAGCTCGATGCAGGAAGGCCTGGCCGCCGCATCGGGCATGAAGTCGGGTAGCGTGGCCTTCCTGGCCCAGGACTATGCCTTCGGCAAGGACACCGTCAAGGCAGGCCGGGAAGCGCTGGCCGCCACCGGCAGCAAGGCCAAGGTCGTGCACGAGGAATACGCGCCCCAGAATGCCACCGACTTCACCGCCTCGGCCCAGCGCATCTTCGACAAGCTCAAGGACCAGCCGCAGCCGCGCGTGCTGCAGATCGTCTGGGCCGGCCCCAACCCGATGAACAAGCTGGCCGACATGAAGCCCGAACGCTACGGCATCATCCTGTCGCCGGGCGGGAACATCCTGCCGGTGATGAAGACCTGGAAGAGCTTCGCCGGCACGCCCGGTTCGATCTACTACTACTATGCCTTCCCGAAAAACGCCATGAACGACTGGCTGGTGGCCGAGCACACCAAGCGTTACAAGTCGCCGCCCGACATGTTCACCGCGGGTGGCTTCGCAGCGGCCAGCGCGGTCTACACGGCGCTGTCCAAGGCCAATTCGGGCGATACCGAAAAGCTGATCGCCACCATGGAAGGCATGGAGTTCGACACCCCGAAAGGCAAGATGAACTTCCGCAAGGAAGACCACCAGGCCATGCAGGGCATGTATTCCTTCCGCATCAAGAAGGACCAGAAGAACGAATGGGACTTGCTGGAACTGGTGCGTGAAATCCCCGCCAGCGACCTGCCGGTCCCGGTCAAGAACAAGCGCTAAGAACATGAGCACACCTTCCCTGTCGACCCGCGACCTGACCATCCGCTTCGGCGGCCACGTCGCGGTGAACCAGGTCACCGCCGATTTTTATCCCGGGACGCTGACCGTCATCGTCGGCCCCAATGGAGCCGGCAAGACCACCTATTTCAATCTGATGTCCGGCCAGTTGCCGGCCAGCTCGGGCAAGGTTTTTCTCGACGGCCTGGACATCACCGGCATGGGCGCGGCAAAGCGCACCAGGCTGGGCATAGGCCGCGCCTTCCAGCTGACCAACCTGTTCCCGCACCTGACGGTGATCGAAAACGTGCGCCTGGCCGTGCAAAGCCGCGCCGGCATCGGCATGAACATGTTCTCGGTGTGGTTTTCGCACAAGGAGCTGATCGGCCGCGCCGAGCATTACCTGGAACGCGTGTCGCTGGCCGCGCGCCGCGATTCGCGCGTAGCGGCCCTGTCGCACGGCGACAAGCGCAAGCTGGAAGTGGCCATCCTGCTGGCGCTGGAACCGGCCGTCATGATGTTCGACGAACCGACCGCCGGCATGAGCGTGGACGAAGTGCCCGTGGTGCTGGACCTGATCCACCAGGTCAAGGCAGAGCGCAACAAGACCATCCTGCTGGTCGAACACAAGATGGACGTGGTGCGCAAGCTGGCCGACCGCATCATCGTCCTGCACAACGGCACCCTGGTCGCCGACGGCAACCCGGCCGACGTCATGGCTTCGGCCATCGTCCAGGAAGCCTATCTGGGAACCCCCGAACATGTCTGAACCACTCCTCCAACTGTCCGGCGTGCACACGCACATCGGCGAATACCATATCCTGCAGGGCGTGGACCTGGTGGTGCCGCGCGGCGGCCTGTCGGTCCTGCTGGGCCGTAACGGCGCCGGCAAGACCACCACCCTGCGCACCATCATGGGCCTGTGGAAGGCCAGCGCGGGCAGCGTGCGCTTCGACGGGCGCGACATCGCGGGCATGAGCACGCCCGAGATCGCGCAGGCCGGCATCGCCTACGTTCCTGAATCGATGGCCGTGTTCTCGGACCTGACCGTGCGCGAAAACCTGTTCCTTGCCGCGCGCAGCGGGCCGCTCGACGAAGCGCGCGTGGAATGGATCTTCGGCTTTTTCCCGGCCCTGAAAAAATTCTGGAATTACCCGGCCGGCAATTTGTCGGGCGGGCAGAAGCAGATGGTGGCCATCGCGCGCGCCATCGTGGAACCGCGCAAGCTGATCCTGATCGACGAGCCGACCAAGGGCCTGGCCCCGGCCATCATCCAGAGCCTGATCGCCGCCTTCCGCGAACTGAAGGAAACCGACACCACCATTTTGCTGGTGGAGCAGAACTTCAGCTTCGTCAAGTCGCTCGGCGACACCGTCTCCGTCATGGACGACGGCCGCGTCGTGCACGCCGGAGCCATGCGCGACCTGGTCGACGACCAGGACCTGCAACAGCGCCTGCTCGGGCTGTCGCTCGACTCGCACCAATAAGAAGGAAGCCAACCGTGGATCTCAAGACTCCCGCCCCCGTCGCGGCCGCCGCCGACACCGCGATCCCTGCCGCCAAGGTCGACATCGCCCCGCTGCTGCTCGTTCCCGTGCTCATGCTGGCCATGGTGCCGCTGGTCGGCAGCTTTCCCACCTGGGTCACGCTGACCGTGGCCGGCCTGGCCATGGGCATGATGATCTTCATCATGGCCAGCGGCCTGACGCTGGTGTTCGGCCTGATGGACGTCCTCAATTTCGGCCACGGCGCCTTCGTGTCGGTGGGCGCCTACGCCGCCACGCTGGTCATCATTCCCATGCAGGGTTGGATGGAAGCGGACTCGCTGCTCATGAACCTGTCGGTACTGGCGCTGGCCATCACCGTGGCCATGGTGGTCACGGCGCTGCTGGGATGGGCGTTCGAACGCATCATCATCGAGCCGGTGTACGGCCAGCACCTCAAGCAGATCCTGATCACCATGGGCGGCATGATCGTGGCCGAACAGCTGATCAACGTGATCTGGGGCGCCGAGCAGATCGCCCTGCCGCTGCCGACCAGCCTGCGCGGCGCCATCGTGCTGGGCGACGCGGCCATCGAAAAGTACCGGCTGGTGGCCGTCGTCGTGGGCGTCGTCGTGTTCGCGACCATGTTCCTGGTCCTGAACCGCACCAAGATCGGCCTCCTGATCCGGGCCGGCGTCGAGAACCGCGAAATGGTCGAAGCCATGGGCTACCGCATCCGGCGCCTGTTCGTGGCCGTGTTCGCGGCCGGCTCGGCGCTGGCCGGCCTGGGCGGCGTCATGTGGGGCCTGTACAAGGAAACCCTGACCGCGGCCATGGGCGGCGAGATCATGGTGATGGTCTTCATCGTCATCATCATCGGCGGCCTGGGATCGGTGGGCGGCTGCTTCATCGGCGCCCTGCTGATGGCCCTGGTGGCCAACTACGCCGGCTTCCTGGCGCCGAAGGTGGCGCTGGTCTCGAACATCGTCCTGATGATCGCCATTTTGCTCTGGCGTCCCGCCGGCATGTATTCCAACCTGCGGCGCTGAGGATTCCACCATGTTCAATCAACTTCTTTCCGGCGACATGCCGCGCAGCCGCAGCCTGTCGGCCGCACTGCTCATCATCTTCCTGGGACTGGCGCTGGCGCCCTTCCTGACCAGCGGCGCGCGCCCGCTCAATACGGCGGCCACGATCTGCATCTACATCGTGCTGGTGGCCTCCTACGACCTGCTGCTCGGCTACACCGGCATCGTCTCGTTCGCGCACACCATGTTCTACGGCATAGGCGCCTACGGCATCGGCCTGGGGCTGTCCAGCGTGGACGAGCCGACCTGGAGCGCCGCCGTCGCCGGGCTGCTGATCGCGCTGGCCGTGGCGCTGGTGCTGGCCCTGGTGGTGGGCCTGTTCGCGCTGCGCGTGCGCGCCATCTTCTATGCCATGATCACGCTGGCCGTCGCATCGTCGTTCGCGGTGCTCGCTTCGCAACTGTCCGACTTTACCGGCGGCGAAGACGGCAAGACCTTCAGTGTGCCCGAAGTGCTCACGCCGGGCTTCCAGCTCATGGAAGGTGAACTGTTCGGCCGTGCGATGGATGGCAAGATCATCACCTACTACATCGTGTTCCTGGGCTGCCTGATGCTGTTCCTGTTCCTGCTGCGGATCGTCAATTCGCCGTTCGGCCGGGTGCTGCAGGCGATCCGCGAAAACGAATTCCGTGCCGAAGCGCTGGGCTACCGCACCGTCATGTACCGCATCTGGGCCAACTGCATCGCCGCGCTGGTGGCGGCGCTGGCCGGCGCGCTGATGGCGCTGTGGCTGCGCTACGTGGGGCCGAAGACCATGCTCGGTTTCGAAGTGATGACCGACATTTTGCTCATCGTCGTCATCGGCGGCATGGGCACCATGTGGGGCGCGGTGGTGGGCGCGACGCTGTTCGTGATCGCCCAGAACTACCTGAAGACGGCAATGGCGGAAGGTTCGGGCGCGCTGGAAGGCATCCCCTTCCTGGCGCAGGCGCTGCATCCGGACCGCTGGATGCTGTGGCTGGGCGTGCTGTTCGTGCTGTCGATCTACTTCTTCCCCGCCGGCATCGTCGGCAAGCTGCGCATGCTGAAACGTCCCCCACCACAATAGCAATATCGCTTCCAACCGGGGTCAGACCTCGACGCTGAAATGTTTCAGCGTCGAGGTCTGACCCCGGTTGTGTTTTTGGGCGCCGGTAACTCAGCAGTTTGGCGCGCACCTTAAACCCACATCAATGTTCATTATCTTTCGGGCCATATGATTTGCTCAGCTATGGCCTCGCTGTCCGCCAGCGGCGAGTGGGAACCCCATCCTCCTGGCAATGCACCGAAAGATCACATGAAATCTCCCAAGAAATTGTTTGCCGTGGCAGCCCTGGCGCTGGCCACCTGGTTCCCGTCCGCCTCCCACGCCGCCGAACCCATCGTCGTGCTCGACGAGGGCTTTGCCGATATCACCGCCCTGTCGAACTGGGCCCGCATCAATGTCAGTTCTCCCCAAGGGCAACAATGGTTCCAGGGCAATCCTGGCATCTTCGCGGCGCAGCAAGGTGTGCCCGATTCCTACGCCGCCGTCAACCACCTGAGCGCACGCAATGGCAACGGCTGGGTCGACAACTGGCTCATCACCCCCGAGCTGAACCTGCTCGGGCCCAGCGTGCTCTCCTTCTTCGCACGCGGCGCCCAGGCACCCGGTTTCGGCGACCTGCTCGAAGTGCGGTTCAGCCCGGGTCCCGACCTGGCGCTGTCCGGCTTCAGTTTCCTGCTGGGCAGCATCGGCGGCATCACGCCCTTTCCCGCCACCTGGCAGGAGTACAGCGCCGGCTTCGACTACGAAGGCAGTGGCCGCTTTGCTTTTCGCTACGTGGGCGATGCCGATGCCGCGAACTATATCGGCCTCGATTCGGTCCTTGTCACGACGGTCCCCGAAGCCGACGTTTACCTGATGCTGCTGGTCGGACTGGCCGGCGTCGCGCTGTTGCGACGCCGCCATGCGGCATCCCCGCCACCTGGAGAACCTGATTATGTCTAGCAAACTGATGATCGCCGCCTGGACCATCGCCACGCTTGCCCTGCCCTCCTCGGCCGCCCTGGCCCAGGAGGGCATGACGGTGGTGCGCGACGCCGACAGCGGCAAGCTGCGCGCCCCCACCGCCGCCGAACTGCGGGCCCTGCAAGCGCAGGATCCGCAACGCCAGCAGCAACTGGCCAAGCCGCGGCCGCAGTCGGCCTTGCGGGCGGACGGTACCCGCGCGCTCGAACTGGGCGAACGCGGCATGGTCTATTCCGTGGCCACGCGCGCGGCCGACGGCAGCGTCACGCGGCGCTGCGTGCAGGGACGCCAGGTCCGGGAGAACGATCATGATTACGAATAGACCCTTGCGGCGCCTGGCGGCCTTGCTCGCCCTGTGCGCCGGCTTCGCCGGTGTTGCCGGCAGCGCCCAGGGCGCCGCCACCATCGTCATCATCAACAGCAACGCGGCCGGCATCGGTTTCAACGATCCGACCCCGGCCACCCCGGTCGGCGGCAATACCGGCACCACGCTCGGCGCGCAGCGCCTGATCGCGTTCCAGCACGCGGCCGGCGTCTGGGGCGCCACCGTCACCAGCAGCGTCCCGATCCGCATCGCGGCCAGCTTCGAACCCCTGCCCTGCAGCGTATCGAGCGCCGTGCTGGGCGCCGCCGGGACCACCGAGATCTTCACCGACTTCCCCAAGGCGCCGCGCGCGGCGGTCTGGTACCCGGGCGCGCTGGCCAGCAAGATCGCCGGAACCGATGTCGCCTCGCCCGGCCAGCCCCATATCCGGGCCCGCTTCAATTCGCGCCTGGGCCTGTCGCCCGACTGCTTCCCCGGCGCGCCCTTCTACCTGGGGCTGGACAACAATCACGGCGACCAGATCGACCTGGTGGCCGTGCTGCTGCACGAGATCGCGCACGGCCTGGGCTTCCAGAGCTTCACCGACGAGGAGACCGGCGAGCAGTTCGACGACCTGCCCTCGGTGTGGGATTTTTTCCTGATCAATAACCGCAACGAGAAGCTGTGGGCCAGCATGAACAACGAAGAACGGCGCCTGTCGGCCATCAGCGGCGACGGCTTGTCGTGGAACGGCCCGCGTGTCACCGCCGCCACGGCCAGGGCGCTGGCGCCGCGCTCGAACCTGGCCATCGCCGGGCCGGCCTCGGGCGCCGCCGGCGGCAATTACGAGGTAGGCGACGCCACCTTCGGCCCGCCCCTGTCGGGCGAGGAAGTGGCGGGCGAACTGATGCCCGTGGTCGACCAGCCGGCCGGCACCGGCCTGGCCTGCACCCCGCTCGACGCACAGAACGCGCTGGCGGTGAAGGGCAATATCGCGCTGGTCGACCGCGGCAGCTGCGCCTTCGTCATCAAGGCCAACATCGTGCAGAACGCGGGCGCGATCGGGATGGTGGTGGTCGAAAACGTGCCCGGCCCCGTCACCGACCTTGGCGGCACCGACCCGAACATCACGATACCGTCGGTGCGCATCACGCAGGCTGCGGGCCAGGCACTGAAGAAGGTGCTGGCGCGCCGTTCGCGCACCACATCCGGGGTCGTCGCCACGCTGGGGGTCGATCCGCAGCGCCTGGCCGGCGCCGACGCCATGCAGCGCATCCGGATGCATGCGCCCACCGAGTTCGCGCCCGGCTCCTCGGTGTCGCACTTCACCGTGGACGCCAAGCCGAGCCAGCTGATGGAGCCGTCCATCAACGACGACCTGACCCATGCCGTCAAGCCGCCGCGCGACCTGGCCTTCCCGCTGCTGCAGGATATCGGCTGGTAGTTCAGCCGCGCGACGGCGCCAGCCAGCGCTTGAGGCCCCAGCCGCCAAGCGCCAGCAGCAGCACTGTCACGCCGATGAAAATGGCGCCGCCCTCGCTCGGGCGGCGCAGCGCTTCAATCACGCGTTCCAGGAACACCATCATGAATACCGTGCTGGGGGTCATGCCGATCGCGGTCCCCAGCAGCAGGTCGCGCAGGCGGATGCGCGAGGCCCCGGCCATCATGTTCACCACCGCGAACGGCGCCACCGGCACGAAGCGCACCAGGATCACGGCCAGCAGGCCGCGCTTTTCCAGCTGCAGGCTCAGTGCCTTCACCCGTTCGCCGCCCAGGCGTTCGATGGCGTCGCGGCCCAGCGCGCGGCCGGCCAGGTAGCTGATGGTCGCGCCCAGCAGCGCCGCCGGCAGCGCGCAGGTGAAGCCGCCCCAGGGGCCGAAGGCGATGATGGCCACCAGCGTCAGGAAGGTCAGCGGCACCGCGAGGGCCAGGGCCAGCGCGAACGCCCCCAGCGCCGCCAGCGGGCCGAATTGCCGGCCAAGGTCGTGCAGGCTTGCGACCACCTTGTCGATATCGAGCCAGGCTTTCAGGGGCGACCAGGAAAACGCCAGCGCCAGCGCCAGCAGCAGGGCCAGCACACCGGCGAACAGCCACAGGCGCCGGGCGTCAGTGCGCGGCATGCTGGTCGCTCACCACTTTGGCCAGGGCGCCCGCCAGGGCTTGCACATTGCCCGCTTCGAACATGGAACCGTGCAGGCCGCGCACGCGCTGCTCCACCAGGTGCACGCCCATCAGGCGGCGCCAGGTGCCGAAGAACATGCGGTCCCAGTTGGCCAGCCCGGACGAGCGGATCAGCACCGTGTGGCCGGTGAAAGGCGCGGCCCGGTAGCCGCGCAGCGCCATCACCTGCCCGATCAGGCCCGGGTCGTTGAACAGCGCGCCCAGGCGCCGTCCGTTGATGCTCAGCTCCTGCACGCGCAGGTTGCGCACCAGCCAGCCGAGCACCCGCCAGGCCGCCGTGCCGCCCAGCACCGCGCTGGGGTTGATGGTATCGATCAGCACCAGCGCGCGCACGGCGCCGCCCCGGCTTTGCAGCAGGCGCGCCGTTTCCAGCGCGGCCACGCCGCCGACCGAAAAGCCGGCCACCACGCCGGCCTCGCGGCCCTGGGCTTCGATGCAGTCGGCGTACAGCTCCGCCAGTTCGGCCACCGAGGCGATGGCGCGGTCGGTGGGCGGCTGCAGCATGAACACGTCGTAGCAGTCGGCCAGCGCGCGCCCCAGGTCGCGAAAGCGCAGCAGGTCGCCGTGGCCGGAGGCGGCCAGGTACAGCGGCGTGCGCCCATTGCCGGGACCCACGGCCACCAGCATGCCGGGCGCGATGGCGCGCTTGCTCAGCGCCAGCGCCAGCGTCTCGATGGTCGGATGCTCGCTCAGGACGTACATCGATACTTTGCGGCCCAGCACCGCCTCGATGCTGCTTAACAGCGACACCGCGGCCAGCGAATCGCCGCCCAGGTCGAAAAAATTGTCCTGCATGCCGATCGGGCGCGCCTCGAGCAGCGCTTCCCACATCGGCAGCAAGGCGCGCTCGAAGGTGTTCGAAGGCGCGCGCGCCATGCCCGGCACCGGCGCGATGAAGGGCTTTAGCAAAGGCAGCGCCGCGTAGTCGATCTTGCCGGCGCTGCTTTCGGCCAGGGCCGGCAGCACGCCCAGGGCGCTGGGCACCATGTAGTCCGGCAGGCGCTGGCGCAGCAGGGCCAGCACGCTGTAGACGGTCACGCCTTCGCGCGCGCCCACCCAGGCATGCAGCTGCGGCTTGCCGGCCGCGTCCACCAGCCTGGCGGCGGCCTGCACCACGCCGGGCGCCAGCAGGCAGATTGCCTCGATCTCGCCCAGCTCGATGCGGTAGCCGCGCAGCTTGACCTGGCGGTCGTTGCGGCCGAGGAAATGCAGTTCGCCGCCCGTGCCCAGCCAGCCGCGGTCGCCCGTGCGGTACATGCGTTCGCCGGGCCGGAACGGGTCGGCCACGAAACTGGCCAGGTCGAGTTCGGGCCGGTTCAAGTAGCCGCGCGCGAGCGTGTCGCCGCCGATGTAGATTTCGCCGGGCGCCCCGGTGGGAACCAGGCGCGCTCGCGCGTCGAGCACATAGATGCGGGTGTCGTCGATGGGGCGGCCCAGCGGCAGCGGCGCATCGTCGCAGTCGGGCATGCACTTCCAGGCGGTGCCGAAGATGCAGGTTTCGGTCGGCCCGTACACATTGAAAAGCTGGGCCCCGGTCTGCGCCAGGAAGCGCCGCGCCAGGGCCGGCGCCAGCACTTCGCCGCCGCAGCAGGCCATGCGCAGCTTCAGTCCCATGGGGGCATTCACGCCGTCGAGGAAGCGGCTCAGGGTGGACGGCACGAAGGCCATGATGGTCACGCCGTGGCGCAGCGCGAAGGCGGCCAGCGTTTCGGGCAACAGGCGGCCTGGCGGCGGCAGCGCCACGCGAGCGCCGTTCACCAGCGGCAGCAGCAATTCGATCAGGGCCGGGTCGAAGGTGATCTGGGTGGCCTGGGCGGCGCAGTCGCGCGCGTCGGCCGCGTAGGCGCGGCCTATCCAGGCCAGGCGCCGCGACAGCGTGGCGTGTTCGACCATCACGCCCTTGGGGCGGCCGGTGGAGCCGGACGTAAACAGCACGTAGGCCAGCTGGTCCTGGCGCGGCTTGGCGGCGCAGAGCATCACCGGCGCCGGCGGGGCCGCGCTCCAGTGCACCTGGTGCGTGCGCGGATGCAGTTCGCCCAGGCGCACCGCATGCGAAGGCGTCACCAGCAGCGCGCAGGCCTGGCTCTGGTGCAGGATGTCGGCGATCCGTTCCAGCGGCGCTTCCGGGTCCAGCGGCAGGAAGGCGGCGCCGGCCTTGGCGATGGCCAGCATGGCCAGCACCATGGCCGGCGAGCGTTCGATGGCGAAGGCCACCACCACGTCGGGCCCAGCCCCCAGGTCTTTCAGGCTGGCCGCCAGCAGCGCCGCGCGCCGGTCCAGGCCCGCGTAGTCGCAGCTGCCGCCGTCCCACACCAGCGCGCAGGCATCGGGCGTGGCCAGCGCCTGGCGTTCGTACTGGGCCAGCCAGGTCAGGGGCGCGGCATGGTGGGCCACGTCCTTGTGCCGGCCGTCGAGCAGGGCACGGCTTTCGGCGGGCGGCACCAGTTCGATGTCGTCCACGCTGGCGCCCGGCCGCGCCTGCAGCTGCGCGGCCACATGCCACAGGCGCCGGCCCAGCAAGTCGGTTTCGTCGGCGCCGAAGCAGTCGGCGCTGGCGTCAAGCACCAGCTCCGGGTCCTGGCCGGCGCCGAAGTCGCATACCGTCACCCCCAGCGGATAGCGCGCCACGCCCGGGAACAGCTGCTCGGTTTCGACCAGGCGCGCGCAGCCGAAGGACAGGTCGAAGTCCTGGCGCTCGAACGAGAGCATCACGTCGATCAGGCCGTCGCGGCCGCTGCGCAGCACGCCCAGCGCGCGTCCCAGTTCGGACAGCGGATAACGTGCATGGCGCAGCGCGCCGCGCATGGCCAGGCGCGTTGCGGCCAGCAGTTCGTGCACCGGCATGGCGGCGGACACCGTCATCGGAATGGCCAGCACGCCCACGAACATGCCCAGGGTCGACTTGAAATGGCGCCCTCCCCGGTTCAGCGTGGGCACGCCGATCACCACCGTGCCGCCCTGGTTGATGCGCGAAAAATACAGCGCCAGCGCGGCCAGGAAATAGTGGAAGGCGGAGGTCGCGGTGTCGTTCTCGAGCAGCTGGTAGTCCGCGCGCGGCAGGCGCTGCCGGCTCAGGTGCGAAGCGGGTAGCTGGCCGCCGTCGGGCGCGCCCTGGCGGCGCGCGATCACCGGCGCGGGCAGCACGGGAAACTGGGCGCGCCAGTAGGCAGCGCCGCGCCCGAAGGCGTCGGACTGGCGGTAGGACTGCGATTCGGCGATGAACTGGCGGTAGCGCGGCGCGGCCATGTCGGGCGCGGCGCCCGCATTTTCATACAGTTCGCTCCAGCGCTGCATGGTGCGGGTGGTGCCCCAGCCGTCCATGACGATATGGTGGAACTGGAGCGTGATGCCATGCAGTTCCGGGCCGCCGCGCAGCAGCGCGAAGCGCCAGGGCGGCGCGCCATCCCAGGAAAACGGCATGCCGATCCGCGCACGCCACCAGTGGCGCATGGCAGCTTCGGGGTCAAGCGCATCGGACAGGTCGACCAGCTCCAGTGCCGGCGCCACGTGGGGCAGCAGGCGCTGGCTGCCGTCCGCTTGCGGGGCCAGGCGCAGCGCCTCGCTTTCGGCGACCAGGATCGCCAGCGCGGCGCGCAGGCGTGCTTCGTCGAGCGCGCCGCGCAGCACCGTGCCACCGCCGATATTGAGGTGCACGCTTTGCGGCCAGGCGCGCTGGTCGAGCCAGACGTCGTGCTGGCTCAGGGACAGGCTCAGGGTTTCGTCGCCCAGGCTTTCTTCGGCGGCAGCTTCCATTGTTCGATCTTCCCTTTTGCGTAGCCATACCCCACGTCGACGATTTCCTGCGAACGGCGGTAGGCCATCAGCGAAAACTGGGCGACGGGAGGTTCGAGGTAATGGTCGGCCTGGGCCACGGTGCGGGCGCGCTGGGCGGCTCCGCCGATGTGGCCGGCGCTGTACAGAATGGAAGCGATGCTGGGCGACGGGTGGGTGGTGGGCGCGAAATAGCCCTTCACCGTGCTCCAGACGGACAGGCGGTCCAGTTCCGGATCGGCGCCGAGCTGGTCGCGCACGTCCACGTCGATGGCGATGATGGTGCCGTTGCCGCGCCGCTTTTCGAGCGGGGTGCCAAGGCGCGCGCGCATGGCCTCGACCGGCACGTTTTCAAGGATGGCGCCGTCGACCAGCAGGTCGCCCTGGGAGAGGACCGGCGGGAACAGGCCGGCCGGCGAATTGCTGGCCAGGACGGCGCGCCACAGGGGGCCGCGGTCCTGGACCGTGGTCTCGCCGCGGCTCAGGTTGCAGGCGGCGGCAAAGAAGGGGCGCCACAATTCGTCGATCTGGGTGTCGCCGAACATCTTGTGCAGGTCGCGCTTGACGCGCTTGCCCGAGACGATGGAGATGACGGGCAGCGTCAGGCGCTCGCCGCCGGTGGCGAATTTTTGCGTGCGGCGCCGGATTTCGGCCAGCGGCACGTCGCAGGCGTACTGGGCGCCGATCAGGGCGCCCATGCTGTTCCCGCCGATCAGGTCGACCGGGATGCCCTGCTCTTCGAGCGCCTGCAGCACACCCAGGTGGGCGAAGCCGCGCGCGCCGCCGCCGCCCAGCACCACGCCGACGGCGGTGCCGGTCATGAAGCGCGCCAGGCGCGCGTAGTCGGCCAGGTTGGCGCTGCGCATCGGATAGATGCGCTCGAAATGGCGCACGCCGCGCCACTGCGCCACCTCGACCGGCTTGGGGCTGTCCGACGGATGCAGCAGCACCAGGTGCTTGCGCTTCATGTTGAATCCGGGCTCGCCGGTCAGGCAGGTTTCGGCTTCGCCCAGCTCGCGGCTGGCGCCGGCGCGCGCCACGAAAATGATCTGGTCGGCCTGGCGGAAGGCGCAGCGGGTCCAGGACGAGGCGTCGGCATCGGTCTGGTAGACCAGGAATTCATGGGCGCTTTCCAGTTCGTCGAGCTGCTCGCCGCCGGCCACGATGTCTTCGCCGAACAGCGGCGGGCGCAGGCGGTGCACCCGGCCCAGGGCGGAAAACGCGGTCGCCAGCGCATCGGCCACGGCGTCGCCGCCGGCGTCCGGGTGCAGCGGCACGATGGCGAAGGACTGGGCGTACTGGCGCTCGGCCAGCGGGGCCGTATGGCGCAGGAAGTCGTAGATCACCTGCACGAACACCTTGTTCATCTGGAGCGGGTGGCGCAGCAGCAGCGCTTCGTAGCTGCCGCGCTTGAGCATGGCCAGGGTCGAATCGCGCACCGCGGTCACGTCGGCCGTACGCGGCTGCTGCAGGATCAGGCCCACCTCGCCCACGCTCTGGCCGGGGCGCACCTCGTTGTACAGGGACAGTTCGCCCTGGGCGTCGCGGCGCGAGACGCGCAGGTTGCCGCTCACGACGAACAGCATGCTGTCCGAGGGCGCGCCTTCGCGGTACACCTGCTCGCCGCCGGCCACCTGTTCGAAGGTCAGCGCATGGGCCAGGTCCACCAGCACGGCGTGTTCCAGCGTACCGAAACTGCGGCTTGCACGTAAAACGCTGATCGCTTTTTCCTGCAAGTCCATGGCGTGGGGAGTGTGTAATGACCCAATCCATGATGCTGCAAAACAATGCTATCTGTCAATCCTTGTTGCTGAAAACATCATAAATTCGCACAAACGCGGCGACAAAAAAAAAACGGACGCATGCGCGTCCGCTTTTTTGTTGCAATCCCTGAAATTACAGGCCTTCTGCCTTGTTGAAGGCGGCCACGCCGTTCAGGATTTCTTCTTTCGCCGCTTCCGGACCGAACCAGCCTTCGATCTTGACCCACTTGCCCGGCTCGAGGTCCTTGTAGTGCTCGAAGAAGTGCTGGATCTGCTGCAGGCGCAGCTCGTTCATGTCTTCCGGTTTCTGCCAGTGCTTGTAGATCGGCAGGATTTTATCGACAGGCACGGCCAGGATCTTGGCATCGCCGCCGGCTTCGTCGGTCATTTTCAGCACGCCGATGGCGCGGCAGCGCACCACCACGCCAGGAATCAGCGGGAACGGGGTGATCACCAGCACGTCGCACGGGTCGCCGTCGTCGGACACGGTGTTCGGCACATAGCCGTAGTTGCACGGGTAATGCATCGCGGTACCCATGAAGCGGTCGACGAAAATGGCGCCCGACTCCTTGTCCACCTCGTACTTGATCGGATCGGCATTCATCGGAATTTCGATGATGACGTTGAAATCGTTCGGCACGTCGCGGCCGGAGGAGACTTTGTTCAAACTCATGGGATTTCCTTCAATGCGGATGGGGGAATGGCGACATTATAACGAATTTTGGTGCGCCGCAGCAACGGCGCACCCTGTCAGAGGATGGTGGCCAGGGCGCACTGGCGGAAATGCGCGTTCGCTTCCTCGGCCTGGCCCAGCGCTTCATGCATTTGGGCCAGCTTCAGGTGGGCTTCGCGCACCATGCGCGGATCGGTGGCGTCCGACAGCGCCTGCTCCAGGTAGCGCTGGGCCTTGCCCCATAATTTCTGCTTCAGGCACAGCGAACCGAGGGTGAGCGCCAGTTCGGCGTCGTTCGGGCGCAGGCGGATCCAGGTTTCGCAGTTTTCGATCTGGGCCAGCAGCGCCGGCGAACCGGCGGTGGCGGCGTCGCGGTAGGCGCGCACCACGCGGTCGTCCCATTCGGCGCGCAAGGCTTCTTCGGCGGTGGCGCGCGCTTCTTCGTGCAGGCCGCGCGCATTGAGGGCCACGGTGGCGCGCGCCGCGATGTAGGGCTTGACCCGGTCCGCGGTGGGCACGGTCGACCACACGCGCTGGATCGATTCGGCGTCGTGCGCGCTGTCGGACAGCATGGCGTCGTAGGACAGCTCGCGCAGGCGCGCCGACAGGGCCGGATGCAGTGCCTTGTGCTTGTCGAGCGAACGCACCAGGCGCAGCACTTCCGGCCAGTTCTTGGCCTGCTGCTGTGCCTTCATGGACCATTGCAGGGCGTGGATGTGGCGCTGGCCCGAGGCATTGAGTTCGGCCACCGCTTCGAGCGCCGCTTCCGGCTGGTGGTCGTCGACCAGCAGTTCGGTCATGGTCATCAGGCGCGCCGTTTTCAGGGCATTGTCGTTGACCACCCCGGCCAGCCAGTTGTCGCGCCGGCTGCCCTGGCGCATGCGGTGCGCGGCGCGCGCGCCGATCAGCGCGGCCAGGCCGGCGTTCTCGGGCAGTTCGGCGGCCCGCATGGCCGCTTTTTCGGCATGCCCGAAGCGCCCTTCGAACAGGGCTTTCAAGGCATCGCGCAAGCCCTTGTTGCCGTCGCGTTCACGCTTGCGCTGGCGGTAGGCGGCCACGCGCGACGGCATGGACACGGTGGCGCGCAGGGCGCGCAGCAAGCCGTACACGAAGATGAACAGGATCGTGGTGAGGATCAGGAACAGATTGAGCGACATGTCGATCCGGTGCGGCGGATAGAACAGCACCACGTTGCCGGGATTGAAGCGCGCCGTGACGGCGATACCGATCGCGGCGGCCATCAGGGCAACGAGCCAGAGGAGTAGACGCATGGTTTAAGGCTTCGACTTGTAGTTGCGTACAGCGTTCAGGCTGTCGGACAGCGACGGCATTTCGATCGCCACGTTATTGGCCTGCACCTGGCGCAGCAGCTGCTGCGCGGTCTGGGTGGTGGCGGCGCGGGTATCGAAGTACTTGGCCAGCACCAGCTGGGCCGACACCAGGTCGCTGCGGAAGGTTTCTTCATTGCGCGACATGAGCGACAG
>Ga0187844_10000869_pt1 | contig 23519 bp, 14 predicted proteins | sample SpaLakP09_SKY_50_FD_134517 | JGI IMG/M metagenome (GOLD analysis project Ga0187844, IMG submission 134517) | Oligotrophic lake water microbial communities from Sparkling Lake, Wisconsin, USA - SP09_SKY_50 | ecosystem: Environmental > Aquatic > Freshwater > Lake | place: USA: Sparkling Lake...
GGTTATCGAGCTGATGGGCGACAAGATCCGTGCGCGCAATTTCGTCGTCGAGCGCGGCTTCCCGGTCGCGCCCAGCGCCATCGAGGCCGATGACCCGGCCACGTTCGCCCAGCGCGCGCTCGCGGTCGGCCTGCCCATCCTCATCAAGCCGGCAGCCGGCGGCGGCGGCAAGGGCATGCGCATCGTCCGCGATGCCTCGGTGCTCGAAGCCGAGCTCGCCACCGCGCGCCGCGAGGGCGAGCGCTATTTCGGCGACGGCCGCCTGTTCGTCGAGCGTTACGTCGAGCGCCCGCGGCACATCGAGGTGCAGGTGTTCGGCGACAGTCACGGCAACGTCGTGCACTTCGGCGAACGCGAGTGCTCGGTGCAGCGGCGCTTCCAGAAAATCATCGAGGAGACGCCCTCGCCGGCGCTGACAGCCGAAAAGCGCGATGCCATCTGCGTAGCGGCGGTCGGCATCGCGCGCGCGGCCGGTTATGTCGGCGCGGGCACGGTCGAGTTTATCTACGGCGCGAACGGCGAGTTCTATTTTCTGGAAATGAACACGCGCCTGCAGGTGGAGCACCCGGTGACGGAGATGGTCACGGGCTTCGACCTAGTGGCCGAGCAATTGCGCGTCTGCGAGAGCGAGGCGCTCGGCTATTCGCAATCGGAGATCCGGGCGCAGGGACATTCCATCGAACTGCGCATCTGCGCCGAAGACCCCGCCCAGGGCTTCATGCCGGCCACCGGAACCCTGCACCTGCTGCGCGAAGCCAGCGGCCCCGGCGTGCGGGTAGACAGTGGCGTGCACGAGGGGCAGCGCGTGGGTTCGGATTTCGACCCGCTGCTGTCCAAGCTCATCGTCCACGGCCGCGACCGGCGCGAAGCCATCGCGCGGGCGCGCCAGGCGCTGCGCGACACGGCCCTGCTCGGCGTCACCACCAACTGCGCCTACCTGGATCGCGTGCTCGCCCATCCGCTGTTCGCGGCCGGCGACTACAGCACCGCGTTTCTCGATGAACAGTCCGCCGCCCTGTCGGGCAAGGACGAGGTGCTACCCCTGGACCTGCTGCTGGCCGCTGCGGCGCTGAGTGATCGGCAACTGGTGGACGCCGCGTCATCGGTGTCGGCGATCTACGCCGCGATGGGCGGCTGGCGCAATTGAAGACCTCATCATGAAAAAAATTCTTGCCATCGACGGCCAGCAGCATCCCTGCGCGCTGATCCGCACGCCCACCGGCCTGCAGTTGCATGCGGGCGAGCGCAGCCTTGCCTGCTCGCTCGATGCGCTCGGCGAAGGCCGCTATCGCCTGCGAGCGGGCGATGCGCGTCGCGAGGTGCTGATCGCGCAATACGGGGATCAGGTCTGGGTGCATCTGGACGGCCGCACGCACGCCATCCAGCGCATCAACCCGCTCGACGCCCTCGCCGCCCGCGGCCGCGGCGGCGCGGACAGCGCCCTGTCGCCGATGCCCGGCACCATTCTCACCGTGCAGGTGCAAGCCGGCGAGACGGTGAAGTCCGGCCAGATCCTGCTGACCATGGAAAGCATGAAACTCGAAGTGACCATCACCGCGCCGCACGACGGCGAGATCGCCGAGGTGCTTTGCGTCCCCGGCCAGAGCGTGCCGGTCAAGGCCACGCTGGTGCGTTTCGCGACTCGAGCGGAGGCCACTTCATGATGCAGCGGATCGAAACGCGGGTATCGCCGGCTTCTGCCGCATTCCGCACCAACAGCGCAGCGATGCAGCGGATCTGCGGCGACTTCAAGGCCCTGCAGGAACGCGTTCGTCATGAGCGCCCGCAACGCGACATCGAACGCCTGCGGCGGCAGAAGAAACTGCTGGTGCGCGAACGGCTCGAATTGCTGCTCGACCCCGGCACGCCCTTCCTCGAACTGTCCAGCATCGCCGCCTACGATCAGTTCAACGGCGAGGCGCCCGGCGCGAACGTCATCTCCGGCATCGGCGTGGTCAGCGGCCGCGAGGTGATGATTCACGCCGACGATTCCAGCAACAAGGGCGGCGCCTGGTATCCGATGTCCGCACCCAAGATCGTGCGCGCGCTGGAAATCGCCATCGAGAACCGCCTGCCCGTCGTGCATCTCTGCGACAGCGCGGGCGGCTATCTGGAAGACCTCTCCGGCGTGTACGTGATGGGCGGCCGCGTGTTCCGTCACCAGTGCATCCTGTCGAAGATGGGGATTCCGCAGGTCGCCGTGGTGCTGGGCCACTGCACAGCCGGCGGCGCCTACATCCCGGCCCTGTGCGAGCACACGATCATGGTCCGCGGCACCGGCGCGGTGTTTCTCGGCGGTCCGCCGCTGGTGAAGGCCGCAACCGGCGAGGAAGTGACGGTCGATGCGCTCGGCGGCGCCGACATGCACACCTCGGTGTCCGGCGTCGCCGACTACCCGGTGGACAGCGAGGAAGAGGGCATCGCGCTGGCGCGTGCCATCGTGTCCGGCTTCTCGCAGCCGAAGAAGCACTTCGACTGGGTGGACGCCGAAGCGCCCTACTACGATCCGCGTGAGCTGTACGGCATCGTGCCGGTGGACTACAAGACCCAGTTCGACATGCGCGAGGTGATCGCACGCATGGTGGACGCCAGCCGCTTCCAGGAATACCAGCCCAACTACGGCACCACCCTGGTCTGCGGCTGGGCGCGGCTGTGGGGCTGCAAGGTGGGCCTGCTCGGCAACAACGGCGTGCTGTTCTCCGACAGCTCGCTCAAGGCTGCGCACTTCATCCAGCTCTGCAACCAGATGGGCACGCCGATGATCTTCCTGCAGAACACCACCGGCTACATGATCGGCCGCGAGTACGAGGAGCGCGGCATCACCAAGGACGGCGCCAAGATGCTGATGGCGCAGGCCGGCTCGGAAGTGCCCAAGCTCACCGTGGTCACCAGCGGAGCGTTCGGCGCGGGCTATTACGGCATGTGCGGCCGTTCCTGGGACCCACGCATGATCTTCTCCTGGCCGCAGGCCAAGATGGGCGTGATGGGTCCGGAGCAGGCGGGCAACACGCTCGCCGACGTCAAGCTGCGCCAGTTGCGCCGCGAGCGTCCCGAGGCCGGCGACGAGGAAGTGGCCGAACTGCGCAAGCGCACCCGCGAGAAATCCGAGCGCGAGACCAGCACCTTGTGGTTCTCCGCGCGCATGCAGGACGACGGCGTGCTCGATCCGCTCGACACGCGCAATGCGCTCGGCATCGCACTGTCCTGCGCCGCCAACGTGCCGCTCGCCGAGCAGCGCTACGGCGTCTTCAGGATGTAAGGACATGAGCCACGCAGCACCAGACCATGATGACGCACTGATCGAGGCGGTCGAACGCTTTCTCGCGCGCGAGGTGCGGCCGGTGGCCATTGCGCTCGAACAGGCCGACGAGTACCCCGAATCCATCGTCGAGCAGATGCGCGAGATGGGCCTGTTCGGCGCCATCATTCCCGAAGCCTATGGCGGACTCGGCCTGAGCGCGCAGACCTATGCTCGGCTGATCGAGACGATTGCCGCAGAGTGGATGTCGCTGTCCGGCATCATCAACTCGCACCTGATCATGGCCTCCGCGGTCATGCGGCATGGCACGTCGGAGCAGAAAGAATATTTCCTGCCGCGCTTCGCCCGCGCCGAACTGCGCGGCGGCATCGCGCTCACCGAGCCAGACTGCGGCACCGACTTGCAGGCGATCCGCGCCCGCGCGCAGCGCCAGGGCGATCAGTATCTGGTCAACGGCACCAAGACCTGGATCACCAACGGCCTGCGCGGCAACTGCTTTGCGCTGCTAGTGAAGACCGATCCGCAGGCCGAGCCGCGGCATCGCGGCATGAGCCTGTTCATTGCCGAGAAAGGGCCGGGCTTTTCGGTGCCACGCAAGCTGTCCAAGCTCGGTTACCGCGGCATCGACACGGTGGAAATGCTGTTCGAGGATTACCGCATTTCGGCCGACCGGCTGATCGGCGGTGTCGAAGGTCGCGGACTGCAACAGATTCTGGCCGGTCTGGAACTGGGCCGCATCAACGTCGCGGCGCGCGGCGTCGGCGTCGCGCGTTCGGCCTACGAGGAGGCGCTGAGCTACTCGCAGCAGCGCAAGACCTTCGGCAAGCCGATCTGCGAGCACCAGGCCATCCAGCTCAAGCTCGCCGACATGGCCACCCGTGTGGCAGCCGCGCGATTGCTGACCGCTACTGCGGCACGCGCCTTCGACGCCGGACAGCGCTGCGATCTCGAAGCGGGCATGGCCAAGTTGTTCGCCACCGAAGCGGCGATGGAAAACGCCGCCGAATCCATGCGCATCCACGGCGCCTACGGTTACTCCAGGGAGCTGCGCGTGGAACGGCTATACCGCGACGCGCCGCTGCTGGTCATCGGCGAGGGGACCAACGAAATGCAGCGGCTCATCATCGCGCAGCGCCTGCTCGACGCGGCCGCCACGCGCCGGAAGTAGAACTCAAAGCCGGCGCCCGGCGACGTTCGGGCCAGGATGCCATCGAGCGCCCTGGGCGGCTCGATCCTGCAACCCAGTTGCGAGCCAGGGCCATCGCCATCCGCACATCGATGCAATCAGGGCCGGATCGGCTGAGGCAGTGCTCCTGCCCTCTCTTCTTGCTGGACGTGCCGGCTTGCGGCCTTGGCCTGCGACCCGAAGTTCCGACTGACCTTGCGTTGGTGCAGCAGCGCGAACAACTGGTTGATCCCCGGAATCACCACGTCCAGAACCTTCTCGCCCTCCTCCGGGGACAGGGCGCGGAATCGCTCCCCGAGAATTTCCAGTTCGTGGGACACCGCGCGATCGGCCAGGTCGCTGATATGGCGCAGCAGTTCGGGCGGGACGCCGTCGACCGAATTCCGGATGGCGGCCCACAATCGAAGCAGGCTCGCATCGACCTCGCCGCCTTTGCCCTCCGGACTGCGGTCGAGTGACCGCAGCGCAGACTGCTCGCGCTCGGTCAGTGCGGCGAGGTCCGCAGCATCCGCGAGCCTCGTATCCGCGGCCGGACTCGCCGGACTCGATGCCAGGCGCGCGCGCAGATGCTCGATCTGCTCCTCGTCGTCACCGGTGAATTCCAGGCCCTCATTGGCCTGCACCAGCGTCCGGATGGTCTTCAGCGGCAAGAAGCGCTCGTGCTGCAGCTTCTGCACCAGGCACAGCAGCCGGACATGGACGTCCGAGTACCAGCCCATGTTGCGGGCGGTCTTGACCGGGTCGGGCAGCAGTCCCTGGGTGACGTAAAAGCGGATGGTCTGAACCGACACGCCGCTCAGCTTCGATAACTCGCCAATCCGGTACGAGGTTCCCGCGGGCGGCTTGGCGCGACGGCTCTTCACTCTGACCTCAGACTAGCGATATCACTCCCCATCACCCACGGGCGCCGCCTGGAAGCCCGACTTCAGGCAGCTATCTGTTTGCCCAGCCTCGAGGATTTTCCGGGCGCTCGCCTGCGCTTGAGCGCAGTCTCGAAATAGGCTTGGACGTGGGCGTTCAGCCGACGCTCGTGCAGGATCGAAAAAATGGAATTGATGGAAGGAATGACTACGTCCAGCAGCTTGCGCGCCTCGGTCGTGGACATGTGGTCGATGCGGCGCTGGAAGATATCCAGTTCGCGCGTAACAGCGGATTCGACCAGATCAATGATGTAAGCCAAGTCGCGCGGGCTGAAGCCGCGCTCCTCGGTGAGTCCAGCTTCCTTCATCTGCAGCCACACGCGCGTCACCTCCACGTCGGAAAACGTGGCGACGCCGGATTCCGCGAAGCCCAGCGCACGCAACTCCTTCTGCTCGCGGCGCGACAGCCCCATTTCCTGAGCCAGTTTCCCGGGATCTTCACTGACCACCAGATCCCGGTGCTCGGTCGACAACAGCCGCCGCAGCTCGCCCAGCACTTCCACCTGCTGATCCGAAAACGCGAAGTCATCGCTTGCGCCCTGCATCAGGCTCTTGATCGCCTTGAGCGGCAGGAAACGCTCGTTCTGCAGCTTGCGGATCAGCGACAGCAATTCGAGGTGACGGTCCGTGTACCAGCCCATGTTCAGGGAGGTCTTGACCGGCGGAGGCAACAGCCCCTGGAGAATGTAGAAGCGGATGGTTTCCCGGCTGAAGCCCGAGGACTCTGCCAGATCCTTTATCCGGTACGGTGCGTCAGCAGGTGCTTCAGCTTTTTTTCTTGCCACCTTCGCCTTCCTGTACTGGGTTTAGCCGCCCATTGTACGTACTGGCCTGCAACTTGCGGGCCGGGTGCAACCGCGGCCATTAGCGCGTCAAGGCAATGTGTAAACCGTCTTCACGCCGCGGTCCGTCATCGCCAGCAGCTGCTTGTTCCAGAAGGCCAGCCCGCCGTAGGCCGTCGACAGCGAAAGCCCCGCTTCCTTCGATGGCGTCAGGGCCTGCGGAGGCTTGCCCGGGGTGAGCAAGGTCAATGCCCCGCTATTGCCACCGATCGCCACCCTTCCGCCGCCAAGATCGCTCAGCCCGAACAGGGACTTGTCGGTTCCAGTCTCGATCTTGCGCCACTCCGGGCAGCTCACGTCGGCTGCTTCCATCGCGTTTCCGCGCATCCCCACAACCATGACCCCGTGCTCACCGCGTGGAATCGCCGAAAACAGCGAACCCTCGTAGCCCGTCGGTCGCAAGGTCCATGCCTGACCATCGCTGGAGGTCGCGACCAGACCCGCCTCGCCAACCAGCAGCAGGCTTCCATCGCCCAGTCGGGTCAGCGCATTGAGATGCGGGTTGGTTTCCGAGAATGCCGGGTCTGCGAAGTCCGTCCAGGTCGATCCGCCGTCCTGCGTGGTCTTGAACAGTCCGTACGCGCCAACCGCCAGTCCATGCTGGGCATCCAGGAACAGCACGTCCATGAACGGCCGGTTATCCGCGGCGGCATAGTTCTGCACCGTCCAGGTCGCACCGCCATCCCGAGTGTGGATGATGGACGCGTCGTGTCCTACGGCCCAGCCGTTCTTGTCGTCGACAAAGTAGACCGCGTTCAACAACACGTCGACCGGCGACGGAGACTGTTTCCAGACCTTGCCGTCGGCAGAAGTCAGCACGATCCCGAGGTCTCCGACCGCGACCAGGGCGCCCCCGGCGACCGACAGATCGTTCATCTGTGCAGACGCCGCTTTGGGCGCTATTTCCGCAGCCTGCGCTGGCGGATCGGGCTGGGCCGACGCGTCGTCTTGAGCGAGCCCCAGGGGCGCAACTCCCAGCATCATCAAGGCCCCCACGGCTGACGCCGCGGAACCCCACCTCGCAGTCTGCTTGATCATGAGTCCTCGTATCGCAATTGGCGGTGCCGCCGGAATTCGCTCACTGGAAAATCGCCCCGTCAGAACTGGTACTTGACAAAGAACCCGGCGTTGTCGCGATCCTGGTAGAGGTTGTCCTGGCCGGCGCCAAAGAAGGCGTTGTAGATGATGTTGAACGAGATGGACTTCTCGTAGCGGATTTCGAGAATCGAGAACAGCGTCTTGCGTCCCTCCACGAAATTTCCGCCGGGTCCCGGCGAGTTCCCTTGGATATCGTGCTGCCAGATGAACAGCGGCGAAATACTGATGCCCGGTAACACCGACTCGTAACGCGTCAGCGCGACGAGGCGATAACCGTAGGAGAACGCATCGGCAAACGCGCCGCGACGGGCCTGGAAGGGATTGAACCGAAGGCCATCGACGCCGACCGTGCAGGACTTGTTGTTGGCGCAGGCGAGCCGACCGCCATCCGCTCCGCTGCCCTCGGCTCCTGCGCTGGCATGGGTCGAGGCGGATAGCGGACCTTCGATCTGCAACTCGTCATAGTCCGGCAAGTTCAGAACATGGGTGGCCGCAATTTCAGGCAGCAGGATGACCTGATCGGCTCCAAACCAGTTCTCCGATGCTCCCAGCACGCGCGTCGCGCCCAGGGTGTACTGCATGACCTTGCCCGGAATCCAGCCTCGCACATAGCTGTTGGGAACGGTCTCCCCCATCGGAATCCCGCGATAGGCTTCGAGAAAGCTGGGGAAGGAACGGCGCGAGCCCGGCGCCGAACCGACGAACAGGTTGATGTTGTCCGGATACGGATTGTTGCCGTCGGCATCCGTAAAATTATTGGAGGGGTACAGGGAATACTGTGCGCCTCCGTTCTCCGTGAAGCCCACCGTATTGGTGGAACCCGCGCAGTTGAGTTCCTGGTGGTCGCAGCGCGTGAGCGTCGGCCCCAGCGCCGTGAACGCCACGTCGACGATGGCCACCTGCAGCGGTAAGTTGGGACGGTAGGCCAGCTCGCCCTGGAACGAGTACTCCCCATACGTGGTGTTGAAGCTGAAACCGTACAGCTTGCGGTTTGCCGGGTACTCCAGCTGTACATCCACGGAATCCAGCGTGACCGCATTGCTCAGCGGCTGGCCCGGCTTGGGCACCAGCAGACCCGCCAGGCCGTTGATCACGCTAAGTGGATCTGTCAGCTGATCCAGCCCAAAGTCCAGCGCTGTCGTCGGGCTCTGCGCCAGGAGACTGGCCACGTCATTGACCAGCAGATTGGTCACGCCAAGGGTGGACTGCGCCAGGGGAAAATTGTCGCAGACGCTTAGCAGCTCAAAGGTATTTGAAGCGTCGACTCCGGCCGCGTTGCCCTCGCGTCGGGCACAGCTCGCATCGGCGGCAAAGGCGCTGACGTACGGCAGCTTGGAGTGGTAATTGAGGAAGTAGAAGCTCAGGTCCGTGCCGTTGTTGAGCCAGTCCGCATAGTACTTCAGCGAAATACCGTACTGACCCTGGTCTTTGGGATTGTTGTCGCCGCGACGGTCCAATGTGAGCGTCGTCGGTGCAATTGTGGACAGCGGATTGTTCAACGGGGAGCCGACTTTGTCCGGGTCCACTGCCGAGCCGCCGAAGCTCGCGTTGAGATTGTCCACGAGGTCATAGGTTCCAACGTCCGCGAACGACATGAAGCTGCCTGGCGTCGGGATTTCGATCGGCTCCCACTCATATTGGTAGTAAACATCGATTCCGACATTGTCGACGAGTTCGGTAGAAAGACGGATCATGCCCACGGGCGAAAACAGCTCCTCAAGCAAGCCAAAGCCGACGCGGTAAAGACTGTTGGCATTTACGGGATTGACCTGGTTGACGCTGTTGAGCACGGCAACCGTGCTCTCGCCCCAGTTGATCTGCTGGCGGCCGACACGCACCAGCAATTCCCGTTCACCGGCGATTTCGAACTTGCCGAACACGTTGAAATCGAGAATGTCATAGCGCAGGCCCAACTGGTCCAGCGCCTCGTCGTCGCTGCGCTCCCGGCGCGTCGGCGCACCACGGCCGAACACCCTCGGCAGGTAGCGGTTTTCGATCTGCTCGCCACCCAGCCCGACAACGCCATTGAACGCAACCTCATCCGCGTTTTCCGCGGTGATCAGGTTCGGCTGGTTTTCGGCAAAATTGTGATAGTTCGGGTGGTCGTAGATCAGCACCGTGCGCAGGAACAATCCGAAATCGCCGGACGTCAGCGTGAGGTCCTGATTGAATTTGAACGGAGCCTGGACGATGTCGCCCTTGGCATAATTGAGATTGCCGTCGTCGAAATTGTTCGACGCCATTCCAGGCGAACGACGCAGCTTCTCGGCCGGATAGGACTGCAGTCGCTGCAGGCCCTGGCAGGCCTGGTAGACACCGGCGCAGACATCCGGGTCCAGGCTGGCCTTGCCGATCAGATAATCCTCGCGGTTTTCCAGACGCCACGCCGCCCCCAGCGTAGCCGTATTGTTCAGTACCAGCTCTACCGGAAACTCGCCGGCGTCGAAGTTGAAGTCGATGGCCACGCTTGCCGTCGGCCACAAGGCCGGCAGTGCCAACAAGGCCAGCGCCGACTTGCACACCCCGCTCCCCACTGCTGCCTTTCTCATTTTCTGGCTCCTTACATCGATTCGATTTTTGACGGCTTGAAAGGCCGTGTCTCACTCAGAACCGCCGAGCAAGCGCAGGCCAGCATCCTCCCGGCCCACCCGGGCCGGGAGGATTCATGTCTCCCAATTGACGACCTGACCGAATTCCCCAGCGAAGGCTTACTTCGACGCCTTCTTCTGCACCGAGTCTGCTTCGAAGAATTCACCCGAGTAATCGACCGTGGTGTCGAAGGGCTTGTCTTCGTTGAACATCGCGGTCACGAAATACCGACCGGAATTAAAGTGGTAGATCACCTCGGGGACGGTGGAAGACGCCAGCGTGGCCGAGAACTGCACCATATGGCCTTCCTGGAACTGCATGATCTGACCCTGCTGGTCGTAGTCCGCGATCATGCTGATGTTCCAGGTGTCTTCGTCGAAGTACATGATTCGCTTCTTGAAGGTGTGGCGCTGCTCGGGCTTGTTGTCCGCTTCGAGCACCCACATCCGGTGCAGCTCGTAGCGCGGCAGCTCCTGGTTGATGTGCTTGGGCTTGGCAATGTCGGCGTACTTGATCGAGTTGCCGGCAATCTTGTAGGAGTTGTACGGCGTGTAGATTTCCTTCTTGCCGACCAGCTTCCAGGTAAAGCGCTCCAGCACCCCGTTGTACATGTCCACCTGGTCATAGAACTGGTGACCGTCGGTGCCTTCATAGGGGTTGTCGCAGCACACCGCCGGGGCGCGGCGGATGCGCTTCAGGGCCGGGGCGTAGAGCCAGGCCGCACGGCCTTCGGGCCCGAAGCCCGCCTTCTCGTGCACCAGGATGTAGGTGCCCGCGATGCGCGGCGGCGAGATGGTCTGCGACAGGTACTTGATGAAGGTGACGCCGGGCTTAAGTTCGGCGGGTGACTCGCGCGTGATGCTCGCATAGTCGAACTGCACATCCTCGACCACCTTGGTCAGCGAGAACTTGCCATCCTGCTGCACGATCATCTGGTTGTTGTAGCGGCGCACATTCTCACCACGCCACTTGGAGCGATGATTCCAGGGCAGTTCGGCGCCGGACGAGGGGATCGGGAACGGGAAGCCCACGTACGCGCCGTTGGGATTGTCCACCCCGACCAGATTCGCGCGCGAGGCATTCTTGATGGTCTCCTCGTTGATCTTGTCGGGAAATGTGGCGACGCGACGACTCGGATAGACGATCATCTTGTAGGTGTCGGGGTAACGCTTGAACAACTCCTTGTGTCCCTCGGAGAGGTTGTCGGCGTACTTGGCGACGTCCTTGGCGGTGATGGTGAAGAGCGGCTTGTCCTTCTCCACTTCGGGATTTTTGGGGAACTCGCCCTTGGGGTCACCAAAGGCCTTGATCGGCGTCCACTCCGGAATCGTGCCCGCCTTGTTTCCCGCGCGCTCCGCGCCCACCGGGGTCAGTTCCTTGCCCAGCTTCGCCGCATCTTCGGGCGAGGCCTTCGCGGCGACCATCTGCGGTGCGCCCAGCAGCAGTGACGCGACCGCAGGCACCCACCATCTTGCGTACTTCATGTATTTCTCCTGTTGTTCCGAAGTGATCTTCATAGATGCTCGCGGCGCAAAGCCTCTGGCGATTGCCCTCGCTGTGGGACCGCCAAAGTCCTCTTCACATACTGACTAGTGACACTACTCACTCTACACTTTACAAAAAGTGAAATGCAAGAGGTATGGCGAGGTTAATGGCCCGACCATCGGACGCACCGACGCCGGAAGAGTCTGCGGTCCGCAAGCGTTCTTCCGTTCACCGAAGCCACCTTCATAATTCGCTGATAGTTGTCTGCGCGGATGAAATGCAGGGCGTTTCGGCACCCTGCCGCACCGGAAATCCACGTCGCCGGGTCCACCGCGCGGGTCGCGCCTCAACCGAACCTCAGCAATCCGCTTGACGCGCGTCGAGGTGAGAACTAGCCTTCTGTAGTTATCTGTACTCTGCACTCTGTACTTTAGGTTTTGCTGCGGCAGTTCAGATCTTCGAAGTCGCATCGCCTGGCTGGGCGCGGCGCGCACGGTTGAAAGCGTAATCACTCAAAACATCGCAGGGGATCGGGTCAATGCACGGTGAAGCCAAGGGCGGATTTGCGAAGTGGTATGTCGACGTCACGGTTCCGATCATCTTTCACAGGCGCGCGCGAACGCTGATCGTCATATTCCTCGCTACCTTGTTTCTCGGATGGCACGCCACAGGTTTGCGCCTGGATGCCGGCTTCGAGAAGCAGCTACCGCTCGGGCATCCCTATATCCAGGTCTTCCAGCAGTACCAGAAGGAGTTCGGAGGCGCGAACTTGGTGCTGATGGCCATCAAGCAGAACGAAGGCAAGGGCGATATCTACAACGCCGAGTTCATGAGTGTCCTGCGCAAGGCCACCGACGCCCTGTATTTCCTGCCCGGCATGGACCGTTCGCGCGTCAGCTCGATGGTGACTCCCGACGTGCGCTACCTGGAGGTGGTGGAAGACGGCTTCCAGGGCGGCAACGTGGTGCCTGCGGATTTCACCCCGACACCCGAGATGCTGAGCAAGGTACGTGAGAACGTGGAGAAGGCCGGCATCATTGGTCGCCTGATCGCCAACGATCAGACCGGGGCGATGATCTTCGGCGAGTTGCTGGAACGAGATCCGGTGACCGACGCGAAGCTGGATTATTTCGTGACCGCGGACCGCATGGAGGAAATCCGCCAGCGGTTCATCAGTCCCAAGCGTTGGGAATACAAGCTCAAGGCTGTAATCGACGTGGCCACGCTCAAGGCTGGCGAGATAGTCCACCTCGGGTATCACGATCCTCGGGGAATGCTGTTCTCGTTCAAGGACGTGGAGGTTTTCTACAAGGATGACACCGGCAAGCTACTGTCACGGGTGTTCAAGGGAAGCGACTTCGAAATCGAGGAAGCGACAAACCCCGAGTACAACGCGAACATCGACGTCCACATCATCGGCTTCGCCAAGATCGTGGGCGACGTGGCCGACAAGTCCGCTGAGGTGGTCGGCTTTTTCGCACTGACCATTTTTCTGATCTGGGCCGTCCTGTGGATGTACACCGGCTCGCCGCTGGTCGCCCTCATTCCGCTGTCCTGCGGCATTCTTGCCGTCGTCTGGGAACTCGGACTGCTGCATCTGTTCGGCTTCGGACTCGATCCGTTCGCGATTCTGGTTCCCTTTCTGGTCATGGCCATCAGCGTCTCGCACGGCATCCAGATTGCCAGCTTCTGGCTGCTGGAGATCGCCGACAACGGTCGCAGCAGCTACGACGCCTCCATGGCCATGTACAAGCGGCTGGTCATTCCCGGCATCACCGCACTGATCACCAATGTCATCGGGTTCGCCACCCTGCTGCTGATTCCGATCGGCATCGTGCAGGAAATGGCCATCAATGCCTGCCTCGGCCTCGTCGCCGTCGTGGTATGCAAGAAGATCCTGCTGCCCTGCCTGCTGACCTATGTGCCGATCAAGAATCCGGAGAAATTCCGCAAGCACCAGCACGCCCGCGACCGGATGCTCGCGCCGATCTGGAAGTTCGCGTCCTATCTGGTCCTCAAGCCCTACGCTGCGGCAATGCTGGGAATCTCGGCGTTGGTCTGGGGCGGCGCGGAATACATCAAGCAGGATCTGGCCATCGGCGAACTGCATCCGGGAACACCGGAACTGCGGCCGGACTCTCGCTACAACCTCGACACCGACGTGATCGTCAACAACTTCGCCATCGGCGTCGACGTACTCAAGATCATTGCCGAGAACAAGGCTGACGGCTGCATCGATCATTCCGTCATCAGCACCATCGACAAGCTGGCCTGGCGCATGGAGAACACTCCCGGCGTGCAGTCCACCCTGTCGATGCCCAAGATGCAGAAGATGGTGTTCAACAGCTACAACGAGACCAACCCGAAGTGGCGGGCCCTGCCCCGAGAGTCCGGTGCACTGGTGGTGACGGTGCAGCCCTTCCCCAGCTCCACCGGCCTGTTGAACGAGGATTGCAGCGCGATGCCGCTGTTCGTGTTCACCGCCGACCACAAGGCGACCACCATCGACACGGTCATCGCGGCGTTCGACAAGTTCGTTGCCGAACAACCCGCCGATGCCCCGGTAAAATTCAAACTCGCCACCGGCAATGTCGGCGTCATGGCCGCGACCAACGACGTGGTCGAGGAAACCGAACCTCACGTGCTGCTGTGGCTCTACCTGGCCATTGCCGTCAGCGTCTACGTGTCGTTCCGCAGTATCGCGAGCGTGATCTGTATTCTGGTGCCGCTCGCCGCAGTGTCGGTGTTCACCTACGCGATCATGGTGTTCCTGCAGATCGGCGTGAAGGTGTCGAACATCGCGACGGTCGCGTTTGCCGCGGGCATCGGTGTCGACTACGGCATCTATATCTATTCGGTGCTGGAAGAGAACATCAAGGAAAAGGGCATGGCGATGCGCGAAGCCTTTGCCAACACCCTGCACCAGACCGGCAAGGCGGTGGTCTTCACCGGCCTGGCGCTGGCCGCGAGCGTGGCGACCTGGATGATGTCGGGCCTCCAGTTCCAGGTCGATATGGGCATCCTGCTGACCATCATGTTTCTCGCTAACGCGATGGCGGCCATCTTCATGCTGCCGGCGTTTGCTGCCTTCCTGATTCGTCCGAAGAAGGTCGAGAACGGCAGCACTCCGGCCGCAGAGGCGGTTGCGGTCCACAGCTGAATGAGTGCCTAGAAACCAGCCTGCGCGACGAGCGACTTCGCGCGCTCTGCGCGCGGGCACCGAATCCTGCCTCAGGGCAGTTGTTTACCGACATCATCAAGGGGGATGAATGAAAACGAGAACTATGGCGTGGGCGGCGGTCAGCCTCGCATTGTCAGGCGCTGCATGGGGCCAGGAGGCATCCGGTCAGGAGTCATCGGGTGAGGAGACCTCGGGCCAGGAGGAATCACCTTCAACCGGCAAGGGCGCGCTGGGCGCGCTGGCAAACCGCTTCTTCGTGTCGCCGATGGCGTCCTACGTCCTGGCGGATTCCAACCGTGGAACCGATGACGGCCTGGGCGCGACACTGACGTTCGGCAAGGTCTTCCAGGATCGCTTCGGCTTCGAGCTGGAGACGCACTATTCCGCCTACGACGCGGAGAATGGCGGCGGTTCGGCGAAGCTCCTGTCCGGCGGCGTCCGCGGCCTGCTGTTCCCGGTCGAGAAGGGAAATGCATTCGTCCTTGGCGGGCTGGGCTATGGTCGTTTCAAGGACCATCCTGGGGAAGATGCCGATTACGACACCATTCTGTGGACGGTCGGCGGCGGTTACCTTTTCGGGCCTTTCAACTTCCTGGTGTCCGATATCTCGATCCGCACGGAACTCGCGTTCCGCAGCGACATGCACGACGGCGACCGGACCAGCGAGACCAACAACAATGCGCTGAACGAAATCGTGGCGAATGTCGGCCTGCTGATTCCGATCGGCGCCGGCCCGGTGCCACCGCCCCCGCCCGCCGAGCCGATTCCCGTTGAAGTCGTTCCGGTCGAGGCCCCGGCGGATTCGGATGGCGACGGCGTTCCCGATGACCTGGACAAATGCCCGGACACTCCCGCGGGTACGGCGGTCGATGCTGACGGCTGCCCGCTGCCGGCACCGGCCCCCGCGTGCCAGACCCCCGAACCCGGCCAGCCGATCACGCTGGAAGGCTGTGCGGCGGGCGACAAGATCGTGCTGCGCGGCGTGAACTTCGAGTTCAATCGCGATGTGCTGACGGTCAATGCCAGGACCATTCTCGACCATGTTTCCGATGCCATGAACCGCGCGACCAATGTCCGGGTCGAAGTGGGCGGTCACACCGATGCCAAGGGCACCGACGAGTACAACCAGGCGCTGTCGGAGCGACGTGCCGCGAGCGTCGTGGCGTACCTGACCGGGAAAGGCATCGCTGCCGACCGGCTGCAGTCCAGGGGCTATGGAGAGGCCGAGCCGGTTGCCGACAACGAGACCGACGAAGGCCGTGAGTTGAATCGCCGCGTCGAACTGAAAATCGTCGAGTGAACCCTCCGGACTGGCGAGCGGCTCACGCTCGCCAGTCCTCTCCGATTCAGCCTGCATTCGCTGGCCAACCCCGCTGGGGCGTCGCGCGCACACCCGGAGCACCCCTGAGATGACGACCCGTCTGGTGCCTGCCCTCGATCTGGGCTGGCTGTTCCTGGAGACGCGCGACACGCCTAATCACGTCGGCGCGCTGATGATCTTCGAGCCGCCTGCTTCGGCGGGGCCGGGCTACATGCGCGATCTGACCGAGCATCTGAGATCCATCGACACGCTGGTCCAGCCCTGGAATCTGCACCTGCGGGATGGCCTGTTGTCCGGCCTGGTCCCGATGCTGGACACCTCGGGCAAGCCGGACATGGAGTACCACGTTCGACGGCTGGCGCTGCCCCAGCCCGGCGGCGAACGCGAACTCGGCGAGCTGGTGTCGCGGCTGCACGCCAACCCCCTGGATCTGCGTCGGCCGATGTGGGAGTGCCATGTCATCGAGGGCCTGGAGGGCCATCGTTTCGCCCTGTTCATCAAGATTCACCACGTGCTCATCGACGGCGTCGCCGGCATGCGCATGTTCCAGCGCGCGATGTCAGCGACGGCCGATGAAATCCGGCCGGCACCCTGGGCTTATGTGGACCCGAGCCGATCGAAGCGCAAAGGCCCGTCGGCCAAGGCGGCAGCGCAGGAAAGCCCCGTCGCCACGCGGCGCGGCCTGGTGTTGAAGTCGGTTGCCAACCTGTACCCCATGCTGGTGCCGCGGGCACGCCGGGTGGAGCACCTGGTGACCGCGTTCTCGGCACCGAGCACCGTGCTGAATGGACGCATCACCGCGCAGCGCAGGCTCTCCACCCAACGCTACCCGCTGGCGCGTCTGAAGCGCGCGGCCGAGGCCGCAAACGTTTCAGTGAACGACGTGGTGCTGGCGATCTGCGGTGCGGGCCTGCGCAGGCTGCTGGCCGAAGCGGGCGAACTGCCGGACAAGAAGAGTCTCAACGCCTGCATTCCCATCAGCGTGCGTTCCGCGGACGAGATCAGCGTGGGGACCGCCATCAGTTTCGGCTTTGCCGACCTGGCGACCAACGAGGCTGATCCCCTGACCCGGCTGGAGAGAGTCCACGCTTCGACTCGCGCGCTCAAGGATCAGGTCAGCGCCCTGCCGCGCACCACGGTTGGCGCGTTCTCGCTGGCGGTCATGGGCCCCTACGCCCTGCAGCAGGCGATGGGTCTGGCCGGGCGCACGCGACCCATGTTCAACATCGTCGTCTCCAACGTGCCCGGGCCACCGGAGCCCCTGTACCTGTTCGGCGCACGTCTTGATGCCATGTATCCCGCCTCGGTGCTGTATCACGGGCAGGCGATCAACATCACCTGCGTGCGTTACGGTGACGATCTGAATTTCGGCTTCACCGCCTGGCGCGACGCCCTGCCCCATGTGCATCGCATCTCGGTGTATTGCGCGGACGCCCTCGCAGACCTGGAGCGCGCTCTGGACCTTCCTGCCGCCTGAGCTCGCGGATTCTTTACTCAGCTTGCCGTCCCGCGCGGGGCGAGCCTTTCGTGGAAATCAAACATGTCTAGTTGCTCCCTGCCTGCGCATCGCTGCGCGACCCTTGGCCTACTCCTCTCATTCGCCATCAGCAGCACTTCGCTGGCTCAGGGCATCGCAGTAGACGCCGCGCGGCTCGCCGCGGCGGGCGCCGAGACCGCCAACTGGATCCAGCACGGCCGTACCCAGGACGAACAGCGCTACAGCCCGCTCTCTCAGATCGGCAGCGCCAACGTCAAGGACCTGGGCCTGGCCTGGTATCTCGACCTCGGAACCAAGCGCGGTCTGGAAGGCACGCCTCTGGTCGTCGACGGCGTGATGTACTTCACCGGCGAGTGGAGCACCGCCTACGCGGTGGATGCGCGTAGCGGCAAGCTGCTATGGAAAAACGATCTCAAGGTGGATCGTGATCGCGGCCAGTACGGCTGCTGCGACATCGTCAACCGAGGGATGGCGATGTGGAACGGCAAGCTGTACGTCGGCACCTTCGATGGGCGGCTGGTGGCGCTGGATGCTGCCACCGGCGCCATCGTCTGGGACACGCTCACCGTGGACCTGGCCCGCCCTTACACCATCACCGGCGCGCCGCGCGTGGTGAAGGGCAAGGTGCTGATCGGCAACGGCGGCGCGGAGCTGGGGGTGCGCGGCTATGTCAGTGCCTACGACGCCGAAACCGGCGAGCTGGCCTGGCGCTTCTACACCGTGCCAGGTGACCCTTCCAAGCCCTTTGAAGACCCCATCCTCGAAAAAGCAGCGGCCACCTGGGACCCGAGCGGCAAGTACTGGGTCGTCGGCGGTGGTGGCACGGTGTGGGATTCGATGGCCTACGACCCGGTGCTGGACCTGCTCTACATCGGCGTCGGCAACGGCTCCCCCTGGAACAAGGAAATCCGCAGTCCGGCCGGCGGCGACAACCTGTTCCTGTCCTCCATCGTCGCACTGCGCCCCGAGACCGGCGAATATGTCTGGCACTACCAGACCACGCCCGGCGACGGCTGGGACTACACCGCCACCCAGCACATGGTGCTGGCGGACCTGGAGATCGGCGGCAAGCCGCGCAAGGTCATCATGCAGGCGCCAAAGAACGGCTTCTTCTACGTGCTGGACCGCGCCAGCGGCGAACTGCTGTCCGCCGAGAATTACGTGCACGTGTCCTGGGCCAAGGAAATCGATCTGAAGACCGGCCGCCCGGTGGAGACCGACAACAGCTACAAGACCAGCCCGGTCTACCAGTTTCCCTCGCCCATGGGCGGTCACAACTGGCAGCCCATGTGCTTCCATCCCGGCACCGGCTACGTGTACGTCCCGGCGCGCGAGCTGGCGATGATCTACCGCCAGGACAACACGTTCGAATACAACCCCAAGTTCTGGAACGTGGGACTGGACGTGATGAAGGACCTCACCGTGCCCGCCTGGCTGGATCGCGAGATCGTCAAGAAGGTCGGGGCCGCCACCGCGCAGGGCTTCTTGCTGGCCTGGGACCCGGTCCAGCAGAAGGAAGTCTGGCGCCACAACAGCGAAACGCCCTGGAACAGCGGGGCCTTGTGCGCCGGCAAAGACCTGGTGTTCGAGGGCACCGGGCGCGGATATCTGGACGCCTACGATGCAGCCACCGGCAAGCTGCTGTGGCACTACGACGTGCAACAGGGCGTGATCGGCTCGCCGGTGACCTACACCGTGGACGGCGAGCAGTACGTGAGCGTGCTGGTCGGCTGGGGCGGCGCCTTCGGCATGTCCTTCGGCTTCTCCAGCAACATCCGCGACAACCCTTCCACCCAGGGCCGCCTGATGACCTTCAAGCTCGGCGGCCAGACGCAACTGCCCGCCGTGGACCGGCCGCGCCGGCTGCCCGAGCCGCCGCCCGACAAGGCGACTTCCGAGCAGATCGACGAGGGCAACACGCTGTACCACAAGTACTGCGTTTACTGTCACGGGCCCGGCGGCATCAGCCATCCCAACGTGGCGGACCTGCGCTACATGAGCGCGGAGACGCACCGCTTGTTCGACGGCATCGTCCTGGGTGGCGCGCAGCGCGAGCGCGGCATGCCGGGGTTCTCCGACACCCTAAAGGCCGAACAGGCGCAGGCGATACACGCCTACCTCACCCGGGTCGGCCACAACACCCTGGAGGCCGAACAGAACCGCGATTCCACCTGGACCGGCATTAAGTCCTGGCTCTACGGCGCGATGGCCGCCGTCGCGGACTGGGGCGTGCGCCTGATCGCTTGGTTCAAGAACGCGGCGGATTGACCAGCGCGCGTCCAGAACCTTTTCCAGCATTCGACGACCGCTCAGCTTGGCTACGAAAAAAACCTTCCGCATGCCGTTTGGCCTGCCCCCCGACGAGGTCAATGCGCGCCTGTCGCAAGTCTCGTATTACGCGCACAAGCACCAGGTCATCGGCGCCTGGGACATCCTCAAGCTGGACGCCGAACCGATGCAGGATGGCCTGCGGGTGCGCTACAGCATGAAGGCCAGCGCGCGCGTGCCGCTGCCCGAGGCCTTGCGCAGACTCCTCGGCGGAGCGCTCACGATTTTCCAGACGGACGAATGGAACGCCGCAAGCAGGACCGGCGGCATCCTTATCACCCTCAAGGGTCTGCCGATCAAGGCCGAATCGCGGGCCCGGCTGGACCCCACCACCGAGGGCACCCTCATGGTGTCGGACTGGACGCTGAGCTGTGGCATTCCCCTGCTCGGCGGCCTCATCGAGCGGGTGCTGGCGGATGACATCGAGCCGCGCCTGAAACTGGAATGCGCGGCGATCCACGAAGCGCCGGCCCCCTGATCGGACCGGCACGCGACGCCGCGGTTCAGCGCAGATACTTGGCCGAAATGGTTGCGGGCAGGAAGTCGCCCTTGTCCATCCGGATGTCGTATTGCGGCGCAGGCTCTTCGGACAGCAGGCGATTGGCGTAGTAGCGCCCATCCTTCAGGTCGTAGGTGATGACCGGAAAGCTGTTGGCGGCGAGCGCGTCGTACAGCGGCAGCAGGTGCCCTTCCTGGAAACGCCAGAGCCTGCCCTGGCGGTCCTCGTTCTCGACCAGCACCACGTTCCAACTGTCCTCGTCGATGTAGAACACGCGCAGGCCGAAGCTGTGGCTCTTGCCTCCGCGCTCGCTGGCCTCGATCACCCACACCCGGTGCAGTTCGTAGCGCGCATTGGCCGGATTGAAGAAATGCGGCGTGAGCTGCTGCGCATATTTCTGGCTGCCGTCGGACAACCGGTAGCCGTTGTAGGGCAGGTACATCTCGCGCTTGCCCACCAGCTTCCACACGTAACGGTCGAAGGGGCCGTTGTACATGTCGATCATGTCGACGAAGTACATCCCCTCGGTGCCCGGGAAGGGCTGGTCGTAACCCACCGGCGGAATGCGGAACAGCTTGGGCGAACCCGGCGGCGCCACCCAGATCGCGCGCGCGTCCTTTTCCGAATTGGCGGTCTCGTGCGCCACCGCGACGAAGCGCGACAGCCCCACGCCGGTGAAGCGCAGCAGGTAATACAGCAGGATGTTCTGCGTGTTGATGTCCACCGGGTCAGCGGTGTTGCCGTAGCGGAAGAACGCGCTTTCGTTGACGCGCGCGCTCTGGGTCTCCTTGCCCCCGGCATTGAGCACGACCTGCCGACTCTGCAGGGCCACGGTGTTGCCACGGTAGCGCACGCGGTGGTTCCACATCGCTTCCACGCCGGTTTCCGGCCTGGGGAATGGAAACCCCAGCTTCGCGCCTTCGAGCGCGTCCGAACCCAGCAGCTTGGCGCGGCCGATATTGGCCTGGCTCGCGTCATAGATCGCCTGCGGATACGCCACCCCGCGCCGGCTGGTGTAGACCGGCATGCGGTAGCCGGGATGGGCCGCCAGCACCGCCTGGTGGCCCTTGGACAGCGAACCGCGGTACTCGGCGACATTGGCGGCGCTGATGGTGAACAGCGGCCGGTCGTTGGGATAGGGATCGACCAGGCGCCCCCCCTTCTTGAAGCCGGCCGGCCGTTGCGCAGCGGTGAGGCCGCCGGTCCAGGGCGGGATCGTGCCTGCGGCGTTGCCGTCCCGCTCGGCGCCAACCGGGGTCAGCTCGCCGCTGGGACGTGCGCTGCCGCTGATGGCGCTGCCGCTCTCCGCTCCGGAGGCCAGCACCACGCCACCGCCGAGCAGGCGCGAGCTGAGCGCGATCTCGTCGGCATCCGAGCGCACCACGGCGACGGCCGCAGCCAGCGCCTGTTCGCGCGCCTGTCCGGATTGCAGATACTTGAGCCAGTCCTGTGCGACCTTTTTCTGCGGCGCGAACGCGGTGGCTTCGCGAAAAGCCTCTATCGCACCGTCGACGTCGGCCAACTGGTAGCGCGCAAGACCGAGGCTCATCAGCACCACGCCGGACTTTCCGCCGAGCTGGATCGCCTGCGCCATGGCCTGCGCAGCACGCTCGTAGTCCTGGCGTTCCAGATAGAGCTGCGCCATCTGTTCGTACAGCTCGCGGCTCGGGCGCGCGGCGGTCAATTCGTTCAGAACCGCCAGCGCCAGCCGGTTTTCTCGCGCGCGTACCCACAATGCGGCGAGCAGCTTCTGGTTGTCCGCGTTCTTCGCCACCTGCCCGGCGCCCATCCAGCCCTGCAACAGGGAGGCGGCCTCGAACGGTGCGCCGATCTGCCCGGTAAGCGTAACCAGGCGCAGCCGGTCATCGGCATCGTTGAGATAACCCAGACGGCTGGCAATTTCCATGGCCGCCTGGGCACGCTCCTTGTTGCCGGTCTTGAGGTACAGGGCCGCAAGTTGCAGCCAGGAATCGCGCTGCGCCGGGTCTTCGCGCAGCACCTGCTCGAGCGGCTTGGCGGCCTCGGCGTACTGGCCGGCACCGATCAGGGCGGCGATCAGTGCCATGCGCCAGCTCACGTCGGGCTTGGTCGAGGCCGCAATGCCCTGCTTGAGCAGCGGAATGGCGTCCCTGAAGCGCTTGTTCTGCACGTAGGCGGCGCCCAGCGCGACCAGCACTTCGGGGCTGGCGTTGCCGGACTTGACGATGGATTCCAGCAGGGGAATCTGGTCCTTGATATTGCCGGTGGCCAGCGCCAACGCCGCCAGATCCTTCTTCATCATCTCCGCCGCAGGACCGGAGAGCGACTTGAGCGCGAGCGCCTCCTGCAGCAGGCGCTGGGCCTCCTTGTAATCCTTGCGCCCTGCCGCGGCGCCGGCCAGTTCGCGCAGCAGCAGCGCGCGTTCGTAGGGATCGGTGGTGGACTTGAGCAGCGCGGCGAGATCCACCGCCTGGGTCTGCGCCGGTGGCGGCGCAATCTCGTGGACCTCGCTGCGGTACTGATCGGCGTGGGCCAACGGCGCAGCCAGAAGCCAGACGCAGGCTGCGATGAAGCGCAGCGAATCCCTGCGCCCCGCCTCCTGCAGCCCATGCCGGGATTCGCGTGGCTTCATCGCTGCCTAGCGCCAGTTGTACGCACAGTCTTCATGATTCATCGGCACGCGCTGCTTGACCTCGGCGGCCTTGCCGGTGGGCTCGTAGATCCATTGCGAAATGCTCTCCACCGCCGCGGCCTCGAACACGCCGCGCGGATCGGCCTCGACGATCTTCACGTCCTGCACCCGGCCGTTGGGCATCACCGTGAACAGCGCCTCGACCCAACCACTGAGCTTCTGCTTGCAGGCCCAGTCCGGCATCTGCGGACGGGCGGTGGACAGCGGCACCAGGGGCTTGCCTTTCCAGCCGCCCTTGCCGCTTCCTCCCAGGCCGCTGCCGGTGCCCGAACCCCCGCGTCCACTGCCGAAACCGCCGAAGCTGCCGACCTTGCCCAGCGCACGCCCGGTCTCGCCCAGCGCGACCGGCACCACGATGTTGCCGATCGCGCTGGGATCCAGGGCCAGGCTCGGCACGTCCAGCGCGGGCAGGTCGGGACGGCCCATCGGCGGCGGGGCGGCGGGCGGCGGCGGCGGCGAATTGTCCAGGGCCTCCAGCGGATTCGGCGGCTCCTCCGGCGGCGGTTGGCTGCGCACGATGTCCACCGGGTCGAGCAGTCGCTCGGGGCCGAGTCCCTCGCCTTCGGACCCCCGAATGATCCAGCCCAGCAGCAGGAACAGGAGCGCCGTCGCGAACAGGCCCAGCACCGGCAGCACCAGCCA